>Ga0114922_10000007_pt1 | contig 212920 bp, 202 predicted proteins | sample AartaG_FD_100975 | JGI IMG/M metagenome (GOLD analysis project Ga0114922, IMG submission 100975) | Deep subsurface microbial communities from Aarhus Bay to uncover new lineages of life (NeLLi) - Aarhus_00045 metaG | ecosystem: Environmental > Aquatic > Marine > Oceanic > Sediment | place...
ACTAGATCAAACTTGAATAAACCAACAAGACCCCAGTTAAGAGCACCCACCACTGCAAGTATTAAAGAAATAACTGCTATCACCTGCATTTGACTCCTCCTTTCTTTTCTGGATTTATCAAGTGGTTATGAACCATAACTGTCCATTAGCAAGTTGTCAAGTATAAGTCTCTTCCAATACAAGATGAGCCTGAAGAAGGTATTGATTTCTAAGGCAAGATGAGCCTTAGAAATTAGGGCAACTCGTTTATGATTAGGACATGCTACTGATCATGAACGATGGACAATTACAGAAGGTAGAACAAGTTAAAAAATTTCTGGAAGGGAGTAAGACACTAGAGTTCAGAGGTTTATCTGCTGAAGAAAAGTACAAATGGACAGAGACAGTGCTGGTCAGGTTTAGCTATCTTAGGCTAAAGAAAGCTGAGAAAGGGGTGATACAGCAGTATATACAGAAAATTACGGGGTATTCCAGGGCACAGGTATCCAGACTGATAAGAGAGTACAAACGGAAAGGATGGCTGAAGAAAACAGAATACAGAAGACACCGGTTCCCCAGGAAGTATATTCCATCAGAAGTTCAGTTATTAGCCAGAACAGATGAATTGCATGGGTGGTTAAGTGGTCCAGCCACCAAGAAGATTATGAAGCGAGAATACGAGGTTTATTGGCATTTGGAGTTCGAGAATATCTCCCGGATATCTGTCTCCCATTTGTATAATCTACGAAAAAGCAACACTTATCGGGGCATGACCAGACGATTTAACAAAACAAGGCCTACTGTATCCAGCATTGGTGAGCGGGCGAAACCAGACCCCAAGGGACAGCCGGGTTACATACGACTAGATACGGTTCATCAGGGGGATATCAACGGTTATAAAGGGGTATACCATATCAATGCCGTGGATGAGATTGTACAGTGGGAAATATTAGCCTCGGTGGAAAGGATATCGGAAGCTTACCTGGTGCCGGTACATGGTCACCATTTATTTTGGGTATTCCTGTAAATGAAAAGGATATGGTCTCACCACATCTGCATCACGGCGCAGCTAATCGTCCACCTACCGGAATTATTATGACTAGTTTGAATGGATATAGAGACGGAATATCTGGTGATGGAACATTGTGGTTTATATCTACTGCAAATGAGGCTACACCTACGCAGAGTTACTATATATTGTGTCGTAAATTACCATCATTATTGATTTTCGGTGTAGATGGAGGTCGTCAATACAAAGCAACTTTTTAGTATTTTGTTGACCGTGAATAAGTGCCTGATTGAAGGTCCACTTTGGAATTCACTATAGATATGGTTTCTTACGATTACTGTCTAGTAAATGCTTGCCGAATATTTTTAGATCATCTGGCTATGACTCTTGAAAATTTAAACTATACGCCATATCTATCTTCTAGATATTCACGCCATTCTTGATCATACCTGCCCTCTGAATCCAGCTGTTGCATTATCTGTTCGACAGTGACCTGACGTACTGGAAGAGCTTTCAGCAATATACGATTCCATAGGGTGATGATGTTATCATTCTCGGAAGAAACTAAGGGTTCCAAATCCGGTGGTACTTCAAGCAGGGCAGTATTACCAGCGAACGAAATCAAGAGAACTTCGACGAAATCCGCCACGTGATTTTCTCTCAGGTAGGCAGCCAATATGCACTGCCGCATTATTTGATAGAGTGGAGTCCGGAAAGGGCAACCTGAAACTACACTTAATTTATCCAGTGAAATTCCCGATGTTTTCATGTGTTCCCAGTAACGGCGGGAATTACCCTCACGTTCAATCGAAAGGGGACATATCAGGGCAGGATTCTCTCCCGATGAGAGATTAACTTGGTCGCAAGCGATCCTGTGTTGCTTTGATGAGTACATGCTGCACGATCCGAAATTCCTCTCGGTGTATTTCCATTCAACTAAAGAAATATTTCTTTTATTGTCTTTGTCTGTCCAGAATATTGCCGCATCAATACTTGTACGATTCTGGCCGCGCATTCCTTTAGTAGGTTCACCTAGCCACTCTGTGATGTCAGAGGGGCCGGTATATTCAAATTCGATATTGTCGATGGATTCGACGTTTGGCAGATAATGGTTGAAGGCTGATTTTGCCAATACTAGATTCTGTTTCATAGGATACAGAATGTTAAAACAAGCTGCTTGTGAACTCTTCAGGTTCCTTACCCCAGAGTGAATTTTTATATTTTCCTTTGACAGGTAGCTGAACAGGTCTATCGCGATAGACTTATATATTGAAAGATATTCGCAACCAGCGGGTAGTATATGACAATATGAATGAGTCGGATTATTTGCATCCCGGCCGTCTGAGAGACCAGGCCAATGGGTGCGTTTAAACGAAACCTGTCTTTTTATGACTTCCTGTTCGAAAGGATTCTGTCGGTAAAACCATCCTGTCTCGCCCTTCTCACCAGGCAACACGTGTTCAAACTGGCTCATATTCACCTCTATTCAAATGGCTGTTTAAATATATATTTATTAGGCTTAGTTTTCTCGGGAATATAGAATTGACGGGTAGATTTCCCCTGATAAAAGCATCCATAGGCGATGTCTTTAAGGGCGTTATTCAATCGTTCTCTTTGCTGATTTATCCACTCTTGAGCACAATCACCAATCAACAGGATAGGTTTTTCCTCAAATGTAAAATAATCAAGTGCATCCAGGCATTTTAATCCTGAAGGTAAGATACCCAGTTTTTTCTTAACTTGAAATACTCGTTGATAGTGTGAAAGCAGGACATTCTGATGGTCTTTGATAAAATCACTGTATTTCTCTAATTGTAGATCAATTTTGTTGTAGTTTGTGCTTTGCTTGCTTTTATCACTGATATATAACCTCTGGTCTCCAATGGTCTTTAACTCAACTGCAAACAATGTCTTCGTGTCAACGTCAGCCCATATGAGATCAAATCTTATGCCGCTTGCATGCTGGAATTCAGTGTCGAGGAATTGATCGTTCTTCAATACGAAACTGGCTTGTATTCCTTTTTCTGATGATGGTGGATAAAACTTGGATATGCGTTTTTTGATTATCCTTAACTCGTTTTCAGAAAAATCCTGGAATTCCAGGATTTTAATAAGGTCATTATTAAGGCTTATGATATCCCAGGTAATATCTAAAGGTAGGTAGTCATTTTGACTCCGTAACGGAATGTATTCGAAATGAATTTGCCCTTTGAATTTGTTGGTAAACGAGAGATTCAGTAACCTCCCTCCGTTATAATACACGTCCAGGTAGTTATCTTTCCTGACCTCGATATATATATCCTTGTCGTTAACCAGATTCTGCCACCAGATAGGATTCCGATCCACAAGATTTTTAAACAGTTTGTGATTTGGGTCGAGTTTAGAAAAATACTTGCTCAAAGATTATCTCCTTCATAATAATTATTAGTCTATGAATGTCAACTACGTATGTCAAATTAACCATAAGTCTTAGGTATTTGATAGAGGTAACAAAAAAGTAAATTGTGATGCGAGGGGCACAAAAGTCCATCAAATTATTCAACCATTGCACGATATAGCGAAAAGTTCAATCCGAATACAATGCTTCTACTTCGCCTCCTTGCCGGACGTATCAAGTCTGAATGGTTGACAGATGGCAGTGTTCACGTTATATTAGTGGCAATCTCAATTCAATAGATAATACTCAGTAGGTTTCACCGAGTCACGTGACGAGGTTAGGTATGGCTAAATTGGTCTATGTGGCTGCTCCCTTATTCTCAGAAGCCGAGAGACAATTTCTCGAACTCATGGCCGATGCTCTTGCAAGGGCTTCGGGTCTTGTTCCACTCTCATATTTCCTCCTGCCGCATCGCGATGGAGGTGAGTTGGGGAAATGGCCCAGTAAAGGAGGAAGCATAGCATGAAAAGAATAGTTGTATTCTGTTTAGTGTCGCTATTCATATTGTTGCCAGCCTTGAGTTGCGGGCCCGCACCCGCACCTACCGAGATATTATGGGACACCTGGGGCGTGCCGCACATATACGCTGAGACTGAGGAGGACCTTTTCTATGCCTTAGGCTGGGCACAGATGCAGAATCATGGTAACTTAATACTGGAAAACTATGGCAAGTCACGCGGCTGCGCAGCCGAATACTGGGGCGAGCAATTCCTCGATTTAGATATGTATGTATGGACTATAGGTGCTCAGGTACTGGCCGCGAAGACTTATCAGGAAGCTTCCAGCGAGGAACTCGCTGAGATTGATGCTTTTGCCGAAGGGATGAATGCCTACGCCGAAGCCCACCCGGACGAGATGGACGACCGCCTTGAAGTGGTGCTGCCCCTGAGTGGTCAGGATGTGCTGGCATACATCATGTACGCCGCCTATTTTGGAATTTATGTTCCGCCAGACATGATAGACGGCTTTCGTCAGCAATACCTGGGGAATGACCAGGCATCTGGCACTGAACAAGTGGTCTCACCGACTTCGAATGCCTGGGTAATAGGGCCGTCCAAGTCTAAGAGTGGCCACTCGCTTATGCTTTCCAATCCCCATGCACCATGGCCTAACCTACCGGGTCAGGAACATCTGATTTTCTACGAGGCCCACCTAGTGGGACCGGATGTGGATATTTATGGGATTGGCTTGGTCGGCATTCCAGGACTTGGCTTCGGTTTTAACGATTTCAAGGGCTGGACCTTCACATCAGTCCCATTCGACGTCGTTGATTTTTACGAGCTAACCCTGATTGAGGATGGGTACCTTTTTGACAGCGAGGTCAAACCCTTCGAGACCGAGTCCTACATTCTCAAGGTCAAGCAGGAGGATGACACCATGCGGGAGGAACCCCTGGTGGTACGGCGCAGTATCCATGGCCCTGTCATCGTGGAGAAAGGGAACAAGGCGGTGGCGGTGCAATCACCTATACCAACAGACCCTCTTAAAGACCAGTTCTGGAACATGGCTAAAGCCGATAACCTTGACGAATTTTTGACAGCGCTTGAGCCACAGGAAATTGGCCCAACTAACATCCTCTACGCCGACAGCGAGGGGAACATCATGTACACCCTGGCAGGCATATTTCCCGACCGCCCTGAAGGCGATTACGACTGGAGCGGTGTGATTCGCGGCGACACCTCCGCCACGCTGTGGCGAGGCAAACTTCCCTATAGCGGTATGCCGAGGGTGATCAATCCCGAAACTGGCTATCTCCAAAACGCTAACGAACCCCTGTGGACCATCACACTGCCAAGCGGTCTCGACCCAGCGGATTACCCTGCAGACTGGTTGGGTCTTAAGATGTACCCGCGCGCGGCGCGTTCCTTGGAGATGATTACAGCTAGAGACACCTTTAGCATGGAAGACATCATGGCCGACAAATTTTCTACTCATTCGCTGATAGCAGACCGCGTGCTGGATGACCTGATTGCCGCCACGGCTTATTCAGAAAGCGAACTGGTTAAGGAGGCTGCCGATGTGCTGGCTGCCTGGGACCGTTCTTTTGATGCCGATAGTTACGGCGCTGTGCTCTTTACCTTCTGGGCTATGCAGTACGAGCCCAACATACTGGGTAACGCCCTGCTTCCTGAGGAAGCCTACGCCGTACTTACTGACCCTACTCAGCCTTTCGATACACCGATGGGATTGGCTGACCCAGCTACTGCGGTGGCTGCGCTTGAGGCTGCTGCCTACATGGTGCAAGGAGCTTTCGGCTCAATGTACGTTCCATGGGGTGAGTTCTTCCGTTTCCAACTGGGTGACCAGAACTTGTCTGGATTCGGCGTCGGCATCGGACCTGGCAACTTCGGCTCGTTTACTCCTAACGTCGCAATGCCGCAGGCGAATGGAACACTGGCCACGGTTTACGGCGATACCTGGGTTGCGGTAATCGAATTCTCTGACCCGGTGCGAGCGATGGCGGTAATGTCTTACGGCAACTCTACACAGCAGGACTCACCTCACCTTGGCGACCAGCTACCCCTGTATGCGAACAAAGAGTACCGCCCTATCTGGCGTACCCGCGCGGATATCGAAGCCCATCTGGAATCGCGCCAGGTGTTCGAGTAAACGAGAACCTTTATCCATAAGTGCGATGCACTTTGATAGGCACTCTTCGGTGAACAAAGTGGCGTTTTGTCACATTCTGATTTTTTAGTAATAACCTCACGGTTAGATGTATAATAACCGTTGACATGAACCAAGCCGCTGAAGCGCATACGGTTGCCGTTTCTGAGATAAGCAAGTCTTTTGATAATACCCTGGTAGTCGATAACATTTCCTTTGATGTAAGACATGGGGAGATATTTGGCAATCATTTATATTTGTTGCAAATGAATCAGTATAGTCTCTTCAAGGAGAGTGAGGAACAAATGGACAAAGAGAATAAGGGAATTGACACAAAGCAATATGTGCTTAAACTAAATCCTGCGTTGGCGGAAAGTCTAACACGCTTTTCACAACAAATGTCTCAAGCGACAAAGAATATAGGATTCGTACTACAATCTGTTGGGGAAACGTATAGCAAGTTTATAGAGTCCATTAGTCCAGCACTGGCTAGGTTTGCTCTCCAATATCAAGAATATCTAAATCGCCAGAACCTATCTACTCCATTTATTGAGTACGGGCTTTGGCTCACCCCATCTATGACTCCTGCTCTTGTAAAGTCTGTCGTAGATAAATACGAACAAGGGAATAAGCAAGCTATTCCTGCTATAGTTGAGGGATTCTATAGGCGTAATAATTATGAGAATCTGAGACGTGCTGTTAACGGGTGGAGTCATTACGAGTTTTTTTCACCAAGAATGCAAATATTTCGTGATGCTTTGGATGCACATATAGCCCAACAATGGACATTGACTGTTCCAACTTTGTTACCCCATGTTGAGGGTATCGCAGGTGAAATACTCTTAGCAAACGGACTTCCCCTAAAAAACGATTCAATTGTCGTTGATAAAGGATATAAAACTTATCCTAGTTACTTGTACGGTAATATGGCATTGTCTAAAGTAACACCAACTATGGATGTTATTATCAGCAGTCTACTTAGCTATTTAGAAGGGACTTTGTATGCCTATAGTAATTTTAAGGATTATCCCAAAATCAGGAGGTTACCAAAACTGAATAGGCATGCGATACTGCATGGTTATCAGGTTAATTATGCAACGAGGCTCAATTCACTGCGATGTTTCCTAGCTTTGGATAGTCTTTCAATGCTGAAAGGTAACTTGCCCAAACTGGTGTAATACAAACCGTGATTATGGTTATTATCCGTATTGGTGCGTGCTCTCCTATTCCTATTTGTCCTTACCCATAGGCAAATAACCAATATAACCATTACCCCCATGTAATAGCTTAACATCAAAGCTCCACGTAGGGTAGAACATAGGCTGTATAGAAGCGTAAGGCACGTGTTCAGAGCAAATTCTGAGAAATACGTCCAGCGTGACTCTCAGTTCTCTGTCCAGCAGACCACTTTGCTTAATGTCCTAGACAGTTAAAGAAGAGCAAAAGTCCCCCACTTTTTACGCTCAGCTACTTTCACAGAATCCAAAATAAGAGGGCTGTTCTTTGTTACCTATGGTTTACTATTCATTTAATTTGTTAGGTTTAAAAGTGCCAGAAGAATAACCCCTCAGATTTTGATTTAATTTAGACTATTACCCTTAAACATGGCAAAATAGTAAACAGAATCTTAATAGGAGGTATTATGGATAATTCAGTAGCATTATCTGTTGGAGACATTCATCGCCTGAGATTAGGCAAAGACCGTATTGTTTATGCTGGTATGCCAAACGAAAATGTTTTTTCTTTCGTTCAAATGAAATGGGAATTCTTTTACCGAGGATATTCTTGGAATCTATATTTCCCCAAAGGTCAGAGCACAATAAGAATAGACGGAGTTAATATTCAAGTAGAAAGCGTTACTCCAGAAGAAATTAGATTGCGAGTATGATGGCTGTTCAGCTTATACGCTTGGTGGGGTAAATTAACTGTTATTTGAGTATAGCTCTAAAGCATCATCTTGAGATAATTGCTCTGAATACTTCTCTCCCATAGCAATATTTTCCCAACCACCCAACGACTGCACAACTCTAGTTGATAATCCTCTTTTCAGTTGATAGATTGCAAACCCACGCCTAAAACAATGTGCATTACAGGTGATACCTGTTTCTTGCTGTAATCTGGTCAACATTGTTTGTATACCACTTCGGTTTAGCTCAAACGTCTCATGCTCGCTAAACCATTCTCTCAACATTTCCCCTGTTTCTTTGGTGAATGGTGCTTTTCTTTGCTTATTCCCCTTGCCGATTACCGTAACAGTTCCCCTATCCCAATTAAAATCAGTATCTTTAATCCCCACAACTTCGGCTAATCTACACCCACTATCAAAAAGAAACCTTAAAAGACAAGCATCCCTGAGATTACTAACGGAACGTATCAGAGTAACCAACTGGTCTTTTGTTATTGCGGGTAGTAGTTTCTTGCTTACCTTTGGTCTATCTACAAGAGTAATAGGATTCTTTAGTATCTTCTTTGATTTGAATAACCAGTTACGAAATACCTTCATTGCTCGGTAATAACTGAATTTAGCATTACCACAATTGAGGTTCGTGAGCCAGTCATTGATTCCCTTTGGAGTTAGTTCAATATCTATAGCACGGTAAAGAATATCTCTGTAGAATTCGAGAGTTCGCATAGATAAACCCTGTCGTCTGCTGGCGAGGAATTCATCTATCCACTGTTGTTTTGCTTTTGGAGTGCCTAGCTGTAACCCACCAATAGTTAGAAATTCGGTGATTTCTTCGGGTTTCTCTTGAGAGTAAACCATAGCTAAAATTTTGTTAACAAAATCATTAACAGAACTAGAGGATTTGAGTGTAGGCCGTACAGGTCTCGAACCTGTGACACCCTGATTAAAAGTCAGGTGCTCTGCCAACTGAGCTAACGGCCCATATTTAGCTTTGGTGTGCAGTCAAGTTGGTCTTTCGAGGTTTCTGACACCCTGATTTTAGCAAATCGGTGGCAGCAACACAAGCAAGCTATAAAAGAGCCAATTTCTTACCGAAACTAAGCCGCTTCCTAGTTAGTGGATTCAGCCAAGGGTTGATGGCAGGTAATTTATCTCCCATCGGGATTGCTTCGGATCCAGAAAGATTTCACCTCAATGGGTTGGCTATAACCGATAGGATCCCAAGGTATAGTGATTATCCGCCATATAGAACACAGAATTTTCAAACTACTCCTGATTGCCGAAAGACCACATAGCCAGAATGGTCATAGCTACCCCAAACGCTGCCAGCACAGCAACATTATCCCAGATTGACATAGTATGCCCAAGCAGGTTGATGCCAAAAGGAGAGTCAGCCGATGCTCCCAGCATTACCTGGCGGATTGGGGCGACGCCGTAGGTAGCCGGATTTATCTTCACCAAGATGCTCATCCATACAGGCAGATCCTGCAGGGGAAAGAATGCTCCAGATAGGAATACCATTGGAAACATCAGCAGTTGCATCACTGCTGTAAATGCCTCCATGGATCTGATGCGTGCTGCTAATAGGATGCCCAGCGAGCCCATGGAAGCAGCCAGCAGGAACATCAGCGGCAACAGTGCCAGCACTGTCCATACGGAAAGGGAGACACCAATCAGGGGAGCGAATATCAGGATTGCGATTCCCTGGAGCAGTGCCACTGTAGCCGCACCCAGTGTCTTCCCCATAGCTACTGAGGCACGGCTGATTGGTGCCACTAGCACTTCTTTCAGGAAGCCAAGCTCTCGGTCCCAGACCACAGATATCCCAGCCGAAAACGAGCTCATAAGCACTGTCATTCCAATAATACCGGGGAACATGAACTGGGCGAAATCCACTCCAGGGACAAGGAAGCCCATCCTAGTACTGAGACCACTGCCAAACACGAACAGAAATAGTAGAGGGAAGATTAGGGAGCCAATCATACGCATCTTGTCATGCCAGAAACGAAGCAAATCGCGGTACCAGATGATGTACACTCCACGCAGATTATTCATTGCTCCGTCCTAACGCCGCCTGCGGCGACTGTGCTGATGAAGCATTGCCTTGAATATATCACTAACCTCCTCCTCCCGCATCTCCCGCCCGGTCAGCTTGAGGAAGACATCATCTAAGCTTGGGCGGCGCAGACTGACACTCAGTATCTTGGTACCGAACTCCCTGATGAAGGTAGGGAGGAACTCCTCCCCATTGGCTATCTCAAAGGTGAGACCATTGCTGTCATGCCTAGCATCCATTCGGTAGCAAAGCCTGATCTGTTCGGCGGCTTTATCATCATCGTCAGTTTTCACAGAAATGATGTCCTTGCCCACAATCTTCTTAAGCTCCTCTGGGGTATCAATGGCAACGAGCTTACCGTAGTCCATGATAGCAATGCGGTCTGCATTTTCTACCTCATCCATATAGTGAGTGGTCAGAAAAATAGTAGTCCCTTCACGCCGTCGCAACTCAAGTATGTATTCCCATATACGGTTGCGCGTTTGTGGGTCTAGCCCCAGTGTAGGCTCGTCAAGGAATAGCACCTTAGGGTAGTGTAATAAGCCTCTGGCTATCTCCAAACGGCGTTTCATACCTCCAGAATAGGTACGTACTTGGTTATTGCGCCTATCCCAGAGTTCCACCATCTTGAGCACCTGCTTAATCCTCTGCTCACGAACTGAGGCAGGAACGCTATACACCATGGCATGAAAGTATAAGTTTTGTAACCCGCTGAGCCGCTCATCAAGGCTGGGGTCTTGAAAGACTAACCCAATTGACTGGCGCACTTGGCTATGCTGGCGCACCACATCAAAGCCATCAATGGTAGCTCGTCCTGATGTTGGTTTAGATAGGGTGCACAGGATATTGATAGTAGTAGTCTTTCCCGCGCCATTCGGGCCTAAAAAACCAAAGATTTCCCCCCGTGCCACACTGAAACTGATGTCATCTACCGCAACGAAGTCACCAAATCTCTTGACTAAGTTTTCTACTTTGATAATGTAATCGGTCATACTATTCTAAAGGATAATACTAGTTAAGTGATAGTCGTTAGTGGTTGGTGTATTGGGCAACCTAATTGGATACAAATTTAACCCCATTTAATATTATAGCATTTTAGTCTCATTGTTGTTAACAAGCCGAATGACAGTATTTAAGGATATTAGGTCAGGATGTGTTTCGGTAGAAGTCTGGAAGTTTATTTTCCGTTAGTCACTATCTATTCTCTAATCGGTAAGCAAGTATATTTAACGCTCAATGGCTGTGGACTATTGACAAATCAAACCCGTTTAATTACTCTTTGATTAAATAGTATTGAAAAACTTATGGTATATTTGGTTTCGTTCAGATTAAGTTCTTGGAGTAGTGAAAGAAAACCAATGAAAGGAGGTGAGGTATTACTAATCACACAATGGGTACAATATTATAATTTTGAGTATGAGAATAGGGGATATGTTAAAAAAGGAGAATAGAATATGAAACAAAAAAGGGTGGGGAAGTTCTGGTTTGTTGTGGTGGCATTAATTCTCGTCTCTATGTTAATACCGGCATGTGCTGTGGAAGAAGAAGAAGAAGAAGAACCAGCGATTAAGAACCCTAGTACCTTCATCATAGCAGACATTGCCGATGTTGATTCTTTGGATCCTGCTTATGGCTACGATACAGCCAGCGGTGAGATAGTGAATGCCATCTACGAACCTCTAGTTTGGTGTGATGGCGAAAGCACCTCTGACTTCGTTCCTGTACTGGCTACCGAGTGGACTGTCTCCGAAGATGGTAAGACATACCGGTTCAAAATTAGAGAGGGGGTCAAATTCCACAACGGCAATGATTTAACCCCTGAGGATGTGGAATACTCCTTTGAGAGGGGTATGGTCCAAGACTATAGTGGTGGACCACAATGGATGTTTTTTGAACCACTCTTTGGCCCTCCAGCCTGGACTTCCAGAACTGATGATGGGTTGCTTCCACTAGAGGAAATGACGAGTAAAGTTGAGGTGGACGGTCAGTGGGTTCAATTCAACCTTGCTGTCGCCTATGAACCTTTTATACAGATTCTTGCTGGTTGTTGGGGTTCAATTGTTGATAAGGAGTGGTGTATTGAGAGCGGTGACTGGGACGGAACTCAAGAATCATATGAAGCCCTTAATGACCCTGCAGTCGGTAGTGAACCACTCCATGCGATAGCCAACGGCACTGGTCCCTATATGCTAGAGCGTTGGGAACGAGGGGTTGAGATATCGCTAGTGCGGAATGACAACTACTGGGGCGGACCAGTTAGTTTTGAGCGGGTAATTAACAAGAGAGTTGATGAGTGGACGACAAGAAAACTCATGTTAGAAGCTGGTGATGCTGACTGGGTATTCATCCTCCAAGCATACTATGGTGAGCTTGAGGGTGTAGAAGGAATTAAAGTCTATGAAAATCTACCCAACTTACAGGCCGATGCTTTCTTCTTCCAATTTGACATCACCCCTGAGAGTGCCTTTGTTGGTAGCGGACAGTTGGACGGCAATGGTATCCCGCTCGATTTCTTCAATGATATTAACGTAAGAAAAGGCTTTACCTACGCCTTCGATTGGGATGCACTCATTGAAGACGGTATGCAAGGTATTGGCCAACAAATACCTTCTCCGATAGTCGAAGGATTAGCCTACTACAACCCTGACTTGCCAATGTATAGCCACGACTCAGCCAAGGCGGAAGAATACTTAAGGGCAGCCTGGGATGGACAGGTCTGGGAGAATGGCTTCAGCTTTACCGTAGCTTACAATGAAGGAAATCTGAGGCGTAAGACTGCTTGTGAAATTCTACAGAAGAGCCTGTTTGAAATTAACCCCAAGTTCAGAATAGGTATCCAAGTCATGATGTGGCCAACGATTCTTAGTGATTTTAGAGCTGGCTTGTTGCCTATGTACTTGGTTGGTTGGGTAGCCGACTATCCTGATGCCCACAACTTCGTCCATCCATTCATGAGCAGTGGTGGTGCCTGGGCTGCGCATCAGAATTACGATAACCCTGAGGTAGATGCCCTTATTGAGCAAGGCATTCTCGCAACTGATCCGGCTGAAAGACAAGCAATCTACGACCGACTGGCAGAGATCTATTATGAAGACGCACCAGGCATCATGTTAGCTCAGATTATAGAGAACCGTTACTTCCGCGATTGGGTTCAAGGTTTTGTTTTCAACCCAATGGACCCCTCCGATGTTGGTCATTATAACACGTTGAGCAAGGGATATTGACAATGAAGTGGACACGGCAAGACAAAATGAGTTAACATCAGGTTGATTACGAGCATGTCTACTCATAATTAAAGGAGAGCCCCCGGTCTTGGAAACGGGGGCTTTCCTTTACAGGATATATAGGAGAGTTCCTCTTGGAATTTCGGGCTTATGTAGTTCGCCGGTTATTTCTCATTATTCCAGTTCTATTTGGAGTGAGCCTGTTAATATTTGGCGTATTGCAGCTATTCTCACCAGTAGAAAGAGCTTCTCTTTATGTCACCGACCCCAGACAGCTTGCCCACCTCGATCATATAATTGAGCTCTACGGTCTTGACCAGCCAGTATGGACACAGTATGGGACCTGGATTAACCAGGTGATACACGGCAATCTAGGTTGGTCCAAGGTCGTCTCTATGCCGGTGATTGATGCCATGGCAAATTTTCTCCCAGCTACCCTGGAACTAGCTCTATTTGCGGCACCCCTTATTATCGTCGGTGGTATCTTCCTGGGCAGTAAGGCGGCTGCCCATAAGGACAAGATGGCTGACCATGCTACCCGGCTAGCGGCTATTATCGGCTGGTCTCTACCCACCTTCTGGCTCGGTCTTATGCTGCTCATGGTCTTTTACGGCTATTTCTCTGGCTTACTGCCGCCCGAGAGGCTCAGTACCCAGATGAACGTCTTGGTGCATTCTGGGAGCTTCATCCAATATACTGGTCTTCATGTGATTGATGCTATTTTAAACGGGAACGTCCCGGTTTTGCTGGATAGTCTGAGGCACCTGGTTTTGCCAGTAATAACCCTCACCGTAGTTAACCTGGCTTTTATCATGCGCCTAATGCGTTCCAGCATGCTTGAGTCATTGGGCAAGGGTTACATCCTTACCGCCCGAGCCAAGGGTCTGGATGAAAACACAGTGGTCAAAAAACATGCCCGAAGAAACGCCATGATTCCAGTGCTTACCGTTTCTGGTTATATTTTCGCAGCTATTGTAAATGGTGTGGTCATAACCGAGACCATTTTTAACTACAAAGGGCTTGGTTGGTGGGCTTGGCAGTCGGCTGTTCATTTAGATATTCCGTCCGTCTTAGGTTTTGCCTTATTTAACGGGATTCTCTTTGTCCTCACCAACTTAGTAGTTGACCTGCTTTATGCCCGAATAGACCCTCGGGTAAGATTGGGGGAGCAGGCAAGATGACAGAGCTAAGATTTTGGCTGTATCAGGCGCGTAAGAATCCGCTGTCACTTGTCGGGATAGCTATTGTTCTTATCTTTGTTATTATCGCTATCCTGGCTCCATTTCTGGCGCCACCTCCCGAGGGGCATATTGATGCCTATCAGATACCCAGAGACGGTTATTCGCCTACACCCAAACCTCCTAGCCAGGAATATAAATTTGGCACCACCCAGGGTCAATACGATATCTTTTATGGGGTTATCTGGGGTACACGCTCCGCTTTTAAAGTAGGCTTACTTGTAATCGGAATGGTGCTGGTTATAGGCATCCTGCTAGGTAGTATTGCCGGATACTTTGGGGGCTTAGTGGACGAAATCATTATGCGGATAACTGATATATTTATGGCTTTCCCTCCCTTGATACTGGCTATGGCTATAACTGTGGCTCTCGGACCCAGCTTGAATAGCGTGATTATCGCTCTCACCCTTGTTTCCTGGCCAATCTATACCCGACTCATCAGGGGGGATATCCTGACGGTCAGAGAAGAAGACTATGTGGAGGCGGCCAGAGGAGTAGGCAGCTCACACCTCAGAATAATCGCCAGACACATACTGCCCAATTCTATCTATCCTACTTTAATTATGGCTTCTCTAGACATCGGGGCTGTTGTTCTATCTGCCGCCGCCTTGAGCTTCTTGGGCTTGGGGGCACCGGAGGGCTATGCTGACTGGGGACAGATGATACAGTTCTCCAGAAACTGGATTGTAGGACCACCCGGTAACCCCCTAGCTTACTGGTATACGGTTACTATTCCTGGTTTGTTTATCCTTTTCTTTGTACTAGGGTGGAATCTCCTGGGTGATGCCTTCCGAGATATTCTTGACCCCAGGTTAGCCAAGAGATAGCTATGGATGAATTACTGAGAATCAGAGGGTTGACGGTTAGGTTTTATACTTATGACGGCGTGGTTCAAGCGCTAGAGAATGTTGACCTTGATATCAACCAAAAAGAGACCTTTGGACTGGTCGGAGAGACAGGGTGCGGCAAGACACTAACCGCATTATCCATTCTGCGGTTAATCCCACCCCCGGGGCGGATAGAATGTGGCAGTATCTGCTTCAATATTGATGATGAAAACGAGCCGGTGGACCTTTTGACCATAAGCGAAGACGGAATCAGGGCAATTCGGGGTAGCAAAATATCAATGGTATTTCAGGAACCGAGTGCAGCGCTGAACCCTGTCTATACCATAGGTGACCAAATTTCAGAAGTAATACTCCTTCACCGGCGGCAGGAACTTGGGCAGAGGGCTCTGGAAGCGGTGAATGCATTACTGGCGGAAACACCGGGATTTATTAGCACTTTAGCTAGACCTATATGGTTAATGGAGAGGAAGCTTTACCAACAGGTTATCCAAGCCCCGAGCTCATTATGGCTAACAATTATTAGCCGTATTTTTCTGGTAAAAAGATTATTGTGGCGACTCAAGGACGAGGCTCAAAAAATTACCATCAGCGTGTTGGGAGAGGTGGAAATACCAGACCCGCAAAGACTAACTCGGCAATATCCTCACCAGTTGAGTGGTGGTATGGAACAGCGCGCCGTCATAGCCATGGCTCTGGCTTGTTCCCCCAAGTTTCTTATCGCTGATGAGCCGACCACATCTCTTGATGTAACTATTCAAGCTCAGATTCTGGAGTTGCTAAACCGATTAAAGGTTGAGTGGGAATCGTCTATCCTTTATATCACCCACGATTTGGGTGTAGCCGCTGAAATATGTGATAGAGTTGGCGTAATGTATGCTGGCAGTCTTTGCGAGATAGCTAAGGTGGATGACCTGTATGCCAATCCATTGCACCCTTATACCAAGGCTCTGCTGGCGGCTGTTCCTAAACTTGGCGAAGAGCCACATTCTATAGGAGGGAGTGTGCCGGATCCACTTGAACCACCTCCAGGATGCCGTTTTCACCCCAGGTGTTCTAGTGCTATGGAGAAATGTCGGGAACAGGTTCCCCTAATGCGTGAACTAGCACCGGGGCATTTTGTAGCCTGCTATATGTACTAGGGAGAAAATAGTGGAAGTTCTAGTTGAAACTAGGAATTTAAAAACACACTTTCCCATTTTGAGGGGAATGCTTAAAAGACCAGCAGGTGCAGTTAGGGCGGTTGATGGCATAAATCTGGCTATTCAACGAGGTCAGTGGATGGGTCTGGTTGGAGAGTCAGGCTGTGGTAAGACAACCTTGGGGAAGACCATCCTTCGCTTGTTGATGCCTACATCTGGACATATATACTTTGATGTCCCTGGCGAGATTAAAGCCGAAATAGACTTGTTGGAATATTCGGCAACCAATCCAAGAAGGTTGCAAGCTCTGAGGCAAGAGTATGACCTGGCTATGAATTCTGGTAACAAACTCAAGGCTTTTAGAAAAAAGATGCAACTTGTCCACCAGGATCCTTATACTTCTCTCAATCCCAGGATGAAGGTCGAAAATATTGTGGGTGAACCATTGGTAGTGCATAAGCTTTTGTCAGGAAGACAGGCAAGAGATAGGGTGGCTGAGATTTTGTTTATGGTCGGACTTACTGATAAGCATATGGATCGCTATCCTCACCAGCTTAGTGGTGGGCAGAGGCAACGGATAGCTATTGCCCGAGCTTTAGCCACAAATCCCAACTTTATCGTATTTGATGAACCAACCTCGGCACTGGATGTATCGGTACAAGCACAAATACTCAATTTACTAAAGCAACTTAAAAGAGAACAACAGCTAACTTATTTGTACATTACCCACGACCTCAGTGTTGCCGAGAGTGTTTGTGATGGAATTGTTGTTATGTACCTGGGAAAGGTGGTAGAAGTAGGTAACCCAGTCGAGCTATTCTGTGTTCCCAAGCATCCCTATTCCCAAGCTTTAGTTCTATCAACCCCCATAGCTGACCCTCAAAGGAAACGTGGTAGGATTGTACTACCAGGAGAAGTGCCTAGTCCAGCCCAACCACCCTCCGGCTGTAGATTTCATCCAAGATGTGTCCGAGCGACTGAGGAGTGTAAGCAGGTGGAGCCGGTACTAGAGTCAGTAGGGGAAACAAGTTTGGTCGCTTGCTGGCACCCCCTGAACTAAAGGCTCTTAATCTCTGCTCATTCATTGAAATGCTTAAATGAGCAATGATATAGTTGCAGACGAAAAACTTCCCGGCTATAAATTTACCCCGATGAGAATAGTCCCCAATCCCCATTGATCAAGCCCTTCAAAATAGGTATTCTTCAGAAAGATATCAGTGGGAGTGGTGGGGATAGCGTACATAATGGAACGATATGAAAAATCGCTTTCTTCCAGAACACGCCATTCTGCCGGGAAGGACGGAATCTCAAAATGGCAGAGCTTTTTCATGATATCCTGAGGGAAAGATATCTTGTCTTTGTAAACAACAAAATTCTTATGTATAAACCAGACATTTTCCTTTTTGGACAGCCTGGCGATAGTTTCCTCATCCGAAACCGCTTCGCCCACCACCACCTCACCCTTTTTTAAAGTCATGTAGGTACCACCTCCCCCATGAAACTCCTCGTCCATTAGCGCCACATATACCAAATCAAAGGTCAATACTTCCCTTACCCCAACACTAATAACCATACCCAGACCCATCAATGATTGCTTTTCGGCATCCGATTCAATGTTGATGACCTCCTGCTTATCTTTTTCGGAAAGAGGGCTGACATCCACAATTCCCTTCACCTTTTTAAAACATTGTATCATCAGAGTATCTACCTTCACCCTGTCAATGCTCATTTGTCCTCCCTACCGATGAACATCTACTTTATTGATTGGACTTAGCTTCTGAAGTAAGCCGTTTAATCAGGTCTAAGACTTCTAAGCTACATACCCTTTCACATCTCATACGAGCCACCCCATCACACAGAGCCAAATCAATAACGATGATATCGTCCTCCCTATGGAAGGAGCATCCTCAGAGTGCCTCTCAATACATCGCCACAGCCAATGTAGTCCTTAAAAAATATTTCTTTTCGTTCTTGATGTTAGGAATAATCTTCAGCCCCTTGACCCCTAAGTTTGGTATGTCACTCTTCACGGTCTTGATATGGTTTTCAATGATATACGGGATGGAGGGGAGTACGCAATATCTTAGAAAACGAACCCAATGCCCCAAAGGATGAGGGTGAGAAGTACTGACCCTATTAATACAGGGGTAGGTCTCGCTTTAGACAGGGTCATTAATGGCTTACCCAATTTGTAGCCTAAGGGAACAAAAAGCAAAGCTCCTACTGCAATCAGGCTTCCATTTACACCAATGTAGTCCAAGACCTTGGGTAATCCTACACTAGCCCAGTATTCATATTGAATAATATAGGTCATAGTAACTGAAAACAGGGCAGTGGCAAGGTAGGCTGAGCTAATCCCGGCTAATCCCTGCCATTTTGTTTTTTCCCACCGGGCGCCTAATAAACTGACCACAACATCAAATGAAACACCGATTAGAAATATCGCCCAAAGGTGGCAGTAAAAGTGACCGGCAGTAGCCATCCTGAATAGCAGCGCCACAGTGCCGATGGCAGTTGATGACCCTGGTGTCTTAACCAAGAACCGGGCCGCTGCCAGCACAGCCAAGCCCAAAATGGTGGGGATTACCGAGCTATGAGGAATATTCAAATACACGCTGGCAATGATCTCCATGCACCCCCACAGGGAACCAAAAACTAGAATGGTTAACAATATCTTTTTTTTCATCTATTATCATCCTCCACTTTAATTAGTGAGCGCTGAACAAGGGAAGTAATCTATAAATTACTCAGGTAAGTCAAGGTGGATTTCTACCACTTGTTTCACCCTTTGCCCCTTGCTTAATTCGGGACCAACTAATCGTAACGGCCCCCCTTGGCCAATGGGCTGCCCATCTACCTCATTGGCTAGTATAATATTATTGTTTGTGGTAATAGTCTGGCTGCTAAAGGTAACGCTATACCCATCAGAGGATATTACTATGATGTCGTAACCATTATTAGCTAACTCGTCATTAAAAGCGCCTTCGCCATGCTCTACTTCATCATCAACCTTGCCGCATAATATCCACAGTGGGATACCTGAATAGGTGTGGATTGACCCCTGATCATCTTCGAGTCTACGCTCAACCCCGTGGCAAGCGGGGGCAGCGCCCTCCTCAAACTCTTCTTGAGTGAGGGTTTCAATTGAGGCACCGCTCAGCTTGAGAGACCATTCTGTACCTACTGGTGGCGCTTCAGCACAGGCAGCCATTAATGCTACCATTAAAGCCGTTACCAGAGTTATTAAAGTTATTTTAGTTATTGACTTAATGGCGAACTCCCTCCTTCATTTGTTTTTAAGCATAAAAAGAGCACACCCAGGAGGATGCGCTCAGTGACAGATACGGTCACATATTGCCCCCCTTTCCAAACACGGGAGGAATAGCAATTTCCTGCCATTCCCTTCAGTTTGCTACAGTAAACAAACTGTCGGTTGCCGACCATGGATTACTCTTTAGGTGCAGCAACTCGGAGGAATCTTTATTCTTGTGTAAAACTCGCCGTCATTTTACCAGAACCAAGTGTGAAGTTCAAGAGAATATATTCAGTGACAGCCACAATCATTGGTTCCCTTCTTTGAGAGACTACACAACCTCTTCACCATTCTTGATTATTATCTCAATTTGTTTTAATTCTTCATCCTGTCTCCGAAGAGTAGCTATTATCCCCAGAATCACATTCTTAAAACGCCCTGTACATAGATATTCAGCGGAACTGGCTTCTTATTGATGACAAGTGTAACTGATGTTTCCATACTGTCCTCCTGATTAAAAAGTTGCTCAATGAAGTCGGCAATACCAGACACATCATCGGGTTTAAATATAGGCTTTTCTACTTCTACCTCAAAGTCGCTTACCAAAGCTAGAATATCATCTTGCGGATAGGGGACCTGCTCACTAACCCCTTTCCTGAGCACAACTACCTTATCTACTCCTTTCTCCTTGCCAAACCCCTCACCAAACACGATATCAAAGTTATAAAAGTAGCTCTGGGCAATATCTCTTAGTGGGGGAATATGCTCTGTCTTCTCAATGAGACCAATCCGACCAGGGGATGCAAGAAATATTCCCTTCGCTCCCGCTTCCGTGAACCGCCAAGAGTCCTTTCCCTCCACATCCAAGTCGAATCCATGAGGACAGTACTTTACAGCGGCGACTGTACACTTCTCTTACTGAATTCCCTGAGCAATTTCTCTATCAGTGTAGTCTTACCAGCCCCCGAGTTTCCCACAACAGAAACTAATAATGGACTAGGTCTGTTCATAGCCACAATCGTCAAAAGATACCACTAAATAAATAGATTGGTCAAATTGGGTTACCCTATCTGGTCTCCACAGCAAGCATAGTAGCTAGCTCCAGGTCTGATTGACAATTTATGTTGATAAAGCTTAAAAGCTGAGGGTCAAACCTCTGGCATTCTGCCTGTTCAACATATCTAACGCGAACTGTATCAAGGACTCGGCTAACTTCCAACTGGTCATGCTCCAATAGTGCTTTCATACTACCTAGGCAACTCTTAGAATAAATGGCATGGAGTGGTTCGACCTTTCCCTTTCCCAATTTGGGGACAACTGCATCAAAGTCTTGTGATAATTCAATCATATAGCACAGTAGTTCAATATTTAGAAAGGGCATATCACAAGCGACAACAAGGCTATGTGAAGACTCAGCAGCTAGCAAGCCGGTATATATCCCCACCAGGGGTCCTTTACCGGGATAAAGGTCTACCAGCACTTCTGCCTCGCCAGCGGCGGGAAGGTTAATCTGTTCCCGGGAGGTTACTATCAGGATTCGGAGGCTCACTGATTTGAGCTGATCTATAACCCGCTCAATCAGGCTTTGGCCGTTAATGGTCTCCAGGTATTTGTTCCTACCAAGCCGCAGGCTTTTGCCACCAGCAAGGACAATTGAGGTGATCATCTAATATACCTAGTTCACTTACTGCTTTATCTGAGGAAAACTCTGTCAAAAGTTTAGACGCTGCCTATGTCTAGAACTAGAGGGCGACTTCAACACTGCTGAGACTCAATTCTTGGTCGGTGACTGTCCTCAATGGAGGAAGTTCACTTACATCCATTCCAGGCTCATACTTGAAGATGCCAGCTAGTTCCCTATTAAGCATGAATATCAGGCGGGAAAGGGGGAGCTCCATAGGGCAAACATCTTGGCACTGCCCACAATTAACACATGAGTCCATAACATGGGTGATCCTTACCATGGGGAACATAGTGTCAGGCGGTACTTCCCCGGGAGGCACAAAGCCTCTATCTGCCTCTAAGACACAATCCTTGCAGTAGCATATGGGACAGGCATCACGGCACCCGTAGCATTTGATACAGCGGCTGAATTGAGTAGACCAGTAATTGAACCTTTCATCACCACTCATTTCTGTGAGGCTGGCAAAATCCTTCTCCTGCCATTGCCGTGCCAGTTCTATTGCTGCCTCATCCTTCTTCCTTACGGTTTCTATGGCATCGCTACTTGGTTGTTCTACCTTAATCTTACCAGCTTCAATTGCTTCCTTAATGAAGTCACTCCCCTTTTCCGAGCAAACCTCAATGAAGGTTTTATTCTTGTCTGTAGTTCCCCATTTGCCGCAGGCAATATCGGCCATAATCGGGATATTGGTCTCACATCTACGGCAATTCTCCCGCCTCCCATATCCTCGCTCCTCAAGTTCGGTCAGGTCCTTTTCCTTTTCTGTTCCATCCTTTAACCTGATTGTTAATTTATTATCTTCAATGTCTTCAGCAACGACATCAGCCGGGTCTGCTTCAAATTCAGTTTTAATCATCGTCTTGGCTTTTGTGGGAGACAGAGTACCGGTACAGTTCAAACCGATAAGGAGCAAGTTATCGAGATTAATCTGGATTCTCTTGGTGAGTTCAATAATTGCCTTAGCATCACAAGGCTTAACGGTAACGGCTACTTTCAAGTCAGAGGCACCATCAAGATATTCCTTGAGAAAGCGTGAGATATTAGGTGAGGCACAATGCAATGCTCCTGCGGTTTCTATAACTTCCTCCGGTTCAGTTATTAGGACGGGTACACCATCGTACCTGTTGCCATCCCTTGCTTTTATGGCAAGCACAGCGTCCACCCTCCCACTCTCCAGAGCAAACTTAAGCAGAGAAGTAACCGCTCCGCCGTACTCGGCTTTTTCTAGTATCTCCTTATCTGATGAACGAGCGATATACATATCTCCCTTCATTGTTTCACCTCCATCTTAACAGCACATACTTTGGTTTCAGCACACTTGGCTTTGGGGTCTAAGGTTGAGATTGTTAACACATTGGCAAGGGAATCCGGAAAGTGAAAGGGAACAAAAAGCAGACCGGGCGGTACCTCATCGGTTACCTTAGCTTCAGCTTCTATACTACCCCGTCTTGTCTCCAGAGTAACCACATCCTTGTCTTTGACCCCTGCCTTAATAGCATCTTCAGGATTGACTTCAACAAAGCTCCGAGGAACTTCATCAAGTAGCTTTGGGGTTCTTCGGGACATTGCCCCGGTGTGGTAATGGAAGATACTTCTGCCTGTAGTCAGGATATATGGATATTCGTCATCGGGTAACTCAGCCGGGGACTTATAATCTACCGCCTGGAAATGCCCTAATCCATCAGGAGTGCCAAATTTCTCTAAAAACATGGTTGGTGTTCCCGGGTGGTCCTCTGAAGGGCAGGGCCAGTGGATTCCTCCTACCGTATTCTTCAGCCGTTCGTATGTTATCCCTTTATACTGGGGAACACAACTTCTCATCTCATCAAATATCTCCCCAGATGAGGTGAAGTTAAATTTATCCTGGTAGCCCATCCTCTCGGCTAACTGGCATATAATCTGCCAGTCAGGCTTGGCTTCACCGGGAGGGTCAATAACCTTGTCTATCTTCTGCACCCGTCTATCTATCCAGGTGTGGGTAGCCTCCCTCTCCACCCAGGTAGCTGCTGGTAGTACCACATGGGCAAGCTTGCTTATCTCAGTAGGGAATATGTCCTGAACCACGAGGAAACTGTCCTTTTCTAAAGCCTTCTTAACATTATTAACATCGGGTATAACCATCATCGGGTCTGCACCGACAACATAGAGGTAGGGGCAGTTATATAGCATTTCTATATAGGTAATCCCAGGCTTCGCCGGCAGGTTGCTCACTTGCCATGCCTCTTCGAAGAACTTTGCCGATTCCTCACCAACACGCTTAAACCCGGGGTAGAAAACACACAAGCAGCCCATATCTCCGCTGCCCTCACCGTTTATCTGCCCTCTCATTGAGTTAATTCCACTCCCTGGTTTACCAGTATGTCCGCAGAGAAGGGCTAAGTTAGCGTGATTCCTGACATTGTCGGTGCCAACATAATGCTGGGACATACCCTGGTCATAGAGAATGCATGCCCTCTCTGCCTTGGCATAGGTGATTGCCGCCTCTTTAATCTTCTCCAGCGGAACACCAGTAATCTTCTCTGCCTCATTTAGGTCTACCTTGGATAGAGAATCGCGTAGTTCATCGAACCCGGCAGTTTTAGACGCAATAAATTCCTTATTCTCCAGCCCCTCATCTAGGATAATTTTCATCATGGCATTTATCAGGGCGGCATCAGTGCCTGATTTCAATGGGAGGTGGATATCAGCTAGATATCTTGCCGTGGCCGTCTTCCTGGGGTCGGTATAAATAACCTTGGCTCCTTTGGCTTTGGCGCGGAGTACCCTCCGCGTTATCATAGGAAAGGTCTCTTGTATATTAACTCCGGCAAGGAAGAAGCAGTCGGCAAGCTCAATTTCAGGTTGAGAGGTATGCATTGCTCCTGAGCCCATGGCAGGAATTAGGGCTGCCGCGGCTGGAGAGTGGCACAATCTACCGCAGTATTCCACATTATTAGTGCCCATCACCACCCGAGTAAATTTCTGCATCACATAAGCATCCTCATTGCTGTTTCTACACGAGGCAATAAAGCCAAACTTTTCCGGGGTAGCTTCCTTCAGCTTGGAAGCGATAAGATCAAGCGCTTCATCCCAAGAGGTTTCCTGAAGGTCGCCGTTCTTTCTCACCAGTGGCATCTTTAGCCTGTCTTCACTGTAGATGAAATCGTAGGCATTCTTCCCCTTGGGACAGTTTGTTCCCTCGTTTACTGGGTGCTCTTTCCACGGCTCCTGCCCGATTATCTTCCCGTCTTTGGTGATCAGGTAGATGCCACAACCACAAGCGCAGTAGGGACATATGGTGGGTACATACTCAATGCTCATTTCGCCTCCTGTTAAATACACTCGGTCCAAGTCCTTTTATGGTTTGGGTAAAGCTTTTTACTGTCTCAGCTACCTTTGGTCCCTCAGATGCCGATATCCATTCCAGCCTCAGCCTGTCCTTACCGATGCCTATGGCTTCAAGGAATGGTTTTAGTCCGGTAACTCTTCTTCTGGCACTCAGGTTGCCCTTTTGGTAGTGGCAATCTCCAGGGTGGCAGCCGGATACTAGGACACCGTCGGCACCTAAAGCAAATGCCTTTAATATCAGCCTCTCATCTACCCTGCCCGAGCACATTACCCTAATCACCCTCACATTAGGTGGATATTTTATCCGTGAGGTACCAGCCAAGTCTGCACCGGTATAGGAGCACCAGTTACAAAAGAAACCGACTATCTTTGGTTCAAATTCATCCATTATAATCCTCTCTTTAGGCAGAAATCTATTATCTGAGGTATGTTATGGGGTAAAGTAGGCTGACGGTCTTAGCCGGGATGTATCATACCCTACAGGGGGAGGGTGTGTCAACATAGTTGCTAGAGCCTAATTGGCTACAGAGGGTAGAATGACTCAAGAAATATTATCGAATGAGATCCTGGTCAATCGCCTCAAAAGGATTGAAGGGCAGATTCGCGGTATTCAGAAGATGATAGAACAAGGTCGCGATTGCGAGAGTATTATTACTCAGTTGGGAGCAGTGCGCTCTGCTATTGAGGGAGTTGGCGCATTGTGGCTAAGTAATTACATGAAATTTTGTTTCCGTGGAAGCAGCGAACCGAGGTTGGATAGCATCAATTCACTGGGGTGGGCTGTTGCCATTTGGGGCAGGGTGCGAGTTGGCGACTAGAGATAAGTCAGCCCTCTCCTTCATTACTCTTGGCTAGTAGCCGGGTTTATCTTTACCGAGCATACCTTGAACTCAGGGATTTTGGCTACCGGATCTAACGCATCGATAGTCAATCGATTGACTGGCGCCTCTTTGAAATGGAAGGTCATAAAGGCTACCCCCTGGGGTGACTTATCGGTTACTTTAACCTTAACTAGGATTTCCCCCCGCCGAGAAGCTAGTTCAACTAAATCTCCGTCAGAGCAGCAGAGCATTTCTGCATCCTGAGGATTGATTTCCACTTCAGCTTCAGGTCGAATTTCAGCTAGACCCGGTGAATGTCGGCTCAAGGTTCCACCATGCCAGTGGTATAGAATCCTTCCTGTGGTCAGAATAAAGGGGTAATCCTCATCAGGCAGTTCAAAGGGCTCACGGTAAGGGGTAGCATGAAACTTACCCAAGCCCCGGGTAAAGCGACCTTTGTGCAGATATTTCGTTCCCGGGTCATCCCGATTACGGCATGGCCATTGCAGCCCTTGTTGATTCAGTCTATCGTAATGAACACCACCGTAAATGGGAGTGAGAGACGCGATTTCTTCCATTATCTCCGCGGGGTGGTTATAGGTCATAGTGTAGCCCAATCTGCTGGCTAATTCTGAGATGATTTGCCAGTCGGGTTTGCTGTCACCTATAGGCTTAATAGACTTGTTTACCCGCTGGATTCGCCGTTCAGTATTGGTGAAAGTGCCATCCTTCTCAGCAAAACTAACCCCAGGCAGCACTACATCGGCAAATTTAGCAGTTTCGTTTAGGAAAATGTCTTGAACTACCAAGAAATCAAGGTTTTTCAGAGCCCTGACCACGAGAGTGTTGTTAGGGTCGGAGAGGACAGGGTCTTCGCCCATAATATACATACCCTTAACCTGCCCAGCCACAGCCTTATGTATCATTTCCACGACGGTAAGTCCCGGGGTATCCGGAAGCGAGACTCCCCAAGCTTGTTCAAATTTACCTTGACTAACTTCATCGGTAACCGATTCATAACCTGGAAAGAGGTCTGGTAAAGCCCCCACATCACAGGCGCCCTGAACATTGTTCTGTCCTCTCAAGGGACTTACCCCTGTACTTTCCCTGCCCAGGTGACCGGTCAACATCGCCAGATTAGCTAGAGCCAAAATGTTGTCTGTGCCAGTGGTATGCTGGGTTATTCCCATAGCGAACAAGATGCAAGCCTTAGGTGACTGAGCGTAAAGGCGCGCTGCCTGATACAGGTTGTCTACAGGAATCCCTGTGATTTGACTAACAATAGATGGCGGGTATTCTGCGATTGCCTCTCTCAACTCTTCAAATCCCTCTGTCCGAGCTTGGACAAAATCGGCATCGTATAAGTTCTCAGCGATGATGATGTGGAGCATGCCATTGATTAGGGCAACATCTGTGCCAGGCTTTTGCCTCAGCCAGAGGTGAGCATAATCAACCATTCGTACCTTGCGTGGGTCAGCTACTATTAACTTTGTTTTGCCATGCCTGACCCCTTCCATAATTTCAAGGGCGATTATAGGGTGGTTCTCTGAGGTGTTGGAGCCAATGATAAAGATGCAATCAGCATCCCTGAGTTCAGCGATGGAGTTAGTCATGGCGGCGCTGCCGAAGGCAGCCGAAAGGGCGGTAACTGTCGAGGCATGGCAAAGACGGGCGCAGTGGTCAATATTGTTAGTGCCCAGAACTGCACGAGCAAGCTTCTGCATCAGGTAGTTCTCTTCAGTGGTGCACTTAGCTGAGGACAGGATAGCCAAACTATCTGCACCTGACCGGTTCTTGAGCTCACTCAGCCTCTTAGCTACTAAATCAAGCGCTTCTTCCCAGCTCGCTTCCTTGAATTTACCGTCTCCCCTTTCTCCGTCTCGGATAAGTGGGGTGGTCAGCCTCTCAGGACTGTGGACAAAATCAAGGCCAAACTTCCCCTTGACGCAGAGTCGCCCTTGGTTTACCACCCCGTTGGCGGGGGCGTTAACCCTGACAATACGATTATCCTTAATATCTAATTCTATATTGCAGCCGACCCCGCAGTAAGGACAGACGGTGGAGACTTTTCTGAACTCCCACTCGCGCCCCTGGAATCTTCGGCTCTTCTCGGTGAGGGCACCTACTGGGCAGGCAGCCACGCATTGTCCGCAAAAGAGACAAGTGCTATCAAGTAATGACCTATCGTAAGGAGTGGCTACTTTGGTATTAAACCCACGGTGAGCGAAATTGATAGCCTCAACGAATTGGACTTCATTGCAGGCAGCAACACACCTCCCGCAAAGGATACACTTATTATAGTCCCTGACGAAGAAGGGGTTGGTCTCGTCCAGGGGGTAAGCGTGTTTCTCGCCCTGAAATCTAGTGGTAGGGACGCCCAGTTCATAGGCATATCTCTCCAAATCGCAGGCGCCACTTTTTTCGCAGGTCATACAATCAAAGGGGTGGTCAGAGAGAAGGAGTTCTATTATTAACCTCCTGGCTTTAATTACTCTCTCCGTATTGGTTCTGACCACCATATTGTTAGACACAGGGTAGGAGCAGGACGCTACTAGGTTTCTGGCTCCGTCGACCTCGACTACACATAGGCGGCAGGCACTAGTCGGCAGCATGTCTTCCCGATGGCACAAATGAGGGATTTCAATCCCAACACCCTTCGCCGCTTGAAATATCGTAGTCCCTTCCTCTACTACCACTTTCTGATTGTCTATAGTCAAAGAAACCTTTGCCACTTTGTTTTCCTTATTCCCTTTTTAGGTCGCACCTCAAACATCGCCTGGCTTCCTTAATTGCCATCTCCTCGGAGAAGCCCAGATTGACCTCTCTGAGGTCAGTGATTCGCTTCTCTGGAGGTAGTGCTGGCATCACTTGGCGCGTCCCTGTCTCAACTAGCTCCTCTTCCCAGGGGACATCAATGGATTTCTTGCTCTCCCCGAGCCGATTTGCTCTCATGTCCTCCCCCTTGAGATACTTATCTATGGAGATGGCAGCCTTCTTCCCAGCAGCCATAGCTTCAATCACTGTGGCTGGACCGGTAACATCATCCCCAGCGGCAAACACCCCAGCCCGCTGAGTAGACAGGGTAACCGGGTCAACAACAAAAGTGTTCCCCCTAGCTGTCTCCAACCCCTCGTCTCCCTTTAAAAAGGAAATATCAGGCGACTGACCGATAGCAGCTATTACCGTATCTACGCTCAATGAGAACTCCGAACCCTCAATGGGAACCGGGCGTCTCCGTCCGCTATCATCATATTCTCCCAACTCGGTGCGAATGCACTCCAGGCTTTCTATCTGGCCGTTTCTACCCGATACCCGGGAAGGGGTTGCCAGACAGAGAAGCTTGATGCCCTCGTGCTCCGCTTCCGAGATCTCCTCCTTGTTGGCAGGTATTTCATCCCGTGACCTCCGATAGACAATTGTGACCTCCTTGGCGCCTAGTCGGAGGGACGAACGAGCAGCATCAAAAGCGACATTGCCACCACCGATAATCGCTATCCTGTTGCCCAGAGTGACCTTCTTCCCTAAGTTAACACCTCGTAGGAAGGGGACGCCATCAAAGACACCTTTCAATCCCTCACCCTCGATGCCCAGTTTTAAACCCCTATGAGCACCGATAGCTAGCAGTACTGCTTGGTAGCCTCGCTGGAAGAGGTCATCCATAGGTAAATGGGAGCCAACAGGGGTATTGACCTTAATCTCCACACCCAGGCTGGTGATAAAGTCAATGTCAGCTTGCAGAACATTCCTGGGTAGTCGGTATTCCGGGATGCCCATGGCTAGCATACCGCCTGCCACTGGCAGAGCTTCAAAAATAGTTACTTGATAACCCCACCTTGCCAGGTGGTAAGCAGCATTGAGACCTGCCGGACCCGAGCCTGCAATAGCCACTTTTTCCTCACGGGGCTTGGCGACAGAGACTTCAGTCCGAAGGCCGGTTTTTGCCCCATAGTCGGCGGCGAAACGCTTCAGGGCAGCGATAGCCACAGGCTCATCTATATCACCCCGCCGACACTTAGCTTCACAGGGATGATGACACACACGACCACACACTCCAGCCAAGGGGTTATCCTGTCGGATAAGATTGAGTGCCTCCTCAAATCTCCCCTCACTGATTAATGCAATATACCCCACGGCGTCTGTATTAATGGGGCAGGTATGCTCACAAGGGGCATAAACCAGGGTCTCACAGGCTGCGGCAGGACAGCGCTTCTCTCTAATATGCGCCTCGTATTCGTCACGGAAGTATTTTATAGTGCTTAGCACTGGGTTAGGAGCAGTCTGCCCCAATCCACATAGGGCAGTGTCCTTAACTCCCTCGGCTAATTCAGTGAGTAGCTCTATATCCCCTTCAGTTCCCTTCCCCTCTGTAATCTGGGTCAATATCTCCAGCATCCTCTTGGTGCCCAAGCGGCAGGGAACACACTTACCACAGGACTCAACTTGGGTGAAAGCCAGAAAGTATCGGGCTATATCCACCATACAAGTATTTTCATCCATGACTGTCATTCCCCCCGACCCCATGATTGAGCCTACCCCGGCTAATGATTCATAATCAATAGGTAAGCCTAGATACCTTGATGGAATACAGCCTCCTGAGGGACCACCCGTCAGCACAGCCTTAAACCTTCTTCCCTTCGGTATGCCACCCCCGATACCATCAATAACCTCTCCCAATGTAGTACCCATAGGCACCTCTACCAAGCCAGTATTATTGACCTTGCCTGTCAGTGAAAATATCTTTGTTCCTTTGCTTGTTTCAGTGCCTAGACTAGAATACCAATCGGCTCCGTTGAGAATGATGGAGGGGACATTAGCATAGGTCTCTACATTATTGATATTAGTGGGTTTGCCCCATAAGCCTGATTGAGCCGGGAATGGAGGGCGAGGGCGAGGCATGCCCCTTCTCCCCTCAATAGAGGCTATAAGGGCTGTCTCCTCTCCACACACGAAAGCTCCTGCCCCTTCTTTTATCCTGATTTCAAAACTAAAACCTGAACCTAGAATATTTTTACCAAGTAGACCTAGCTCCTCTAACTGAGAAATAGCGGTTCTCAAATGTCTAACTGCCAGAGGATACTCTGCCCGGACATAGATATAGCCGATTTTTGCTCCGATGGCATAGGCTGCAATAATCATCCCTTCTAGGACGATATGGGGATTCCCCTCGAGGACACTCCGATCCATAAAGGCACCGGGGTCTCCCTCATCGGCGTTGCAGATAATATACTTGGTATCGCCGATTGCTGTCTTTACAAACCTCCATTTTCTACCAGTAGGAAACCCAGCGCCACCACGTCCTCTTAATCCAGATTCTCCAACAGCTTCAATAACCTGCTCCGGAGTTATGGAGGTGAGAGCCTTGCTTAAAGCTGCATAGCCATCATAGGCAATATAGTCCGAAATATCGGTGGGGTCTATTCTGCCGTTATGGCGTAAGACAATACGCCTCTGTTTATTATAGAACGGCACCTCATAATCAAAAACGATCTTTTTACCCGATGCCGGATCCGTGTAGAGTAGGCGTTCAACAATTTCTTCTCCTATGATAGTTTTAGAAACAATTTCTGGGACATCTTCTGTAGTCACCTGGGGATAAAAGATTTCTTTAGGGAGGATGACGACTACCGGCCCCCTCTCACAAAAACCATGACAGCCGGTTTTCTTAACCTCAACTTTATCTTTTAAGCCTCGTCCTTCGATCTCCTCGGTAAAAGCAGCTATAACGCCTTCACTACCTAAGGCAGTGCAACCGGTACCACTACATACTGTCACACAGGTCTTATTGGGGTCCCTATTCTTAAGTATAGACACTCGAAGAGATTCTAATTCTTCGGGTGTTCCTATTTTACCCATAGAAAGTTTCTCCATCATCAATCATATCGCTTTCAGCACGATCTTGGCTCTCGTGGACGTCATTTTGCCAAAGTACTTGCCGTTAATTACTACCACTGGACCCATAGCACACGCTCCCAGACAAGCAACCGTCTCCAGAGTAAATTTGTAATCAGCAGTTGTATTGCCCTCCCGAATTCCTAAGAACCCCTCCACTGTTCTTAAAACTGATCTCCCTCCCCGAACATAGCAAGCTGTTCCCCGACAGACCCGTATTATGTTTCTGCCGCGTGGGGTTAGGTAGAATTGAGAATAAAAGGTGACTACTGCGTAAATCTGACTCAGCGGAACCCTTACTTCCCGGCTTAAATGAACTAAGACTTCTTCAGGAAGGTAACCGTAGACCTGCTGGGTCTCCTGTAATATGGGGATAAGAGCCCCTTCCTCAAACTGGTATTTTTCCAAGACGGGGTCTAAAAGTGATAGGTCTATATCGTTAGATATTACCATTCTTCTCAAATCAATCTAGAGGCGTCAGGCAACACATCGGTGCCATTCTTCAACCTGCCCTTAGTGCCATCAATGGTCAAATAAATCTAGTCCATCCCGGATAATCGGTTGATACTTTGGGCAGATTGGTTAACAGGCTCCATTATACCAGGAGTTCGCTTCCTTTTTCAATACCCGTGTGCTGAGGTGTGTTTTGTGAATACTTGGGCTTTGGGGGTGCCCCTATTATTAGTACCACCTATAATAAGGCATACACAGGAACTTTGGTATGGGCTAAAAGGACAAGGAATCAAAGTCAAATTAGCAATGGCACCGTCCATTTGCGGACAGAGGGTGTCAGGACTGTCCTAATTGAAAAGGCTACCTTCACAAATTTGTGATTGCAACTAGGCTGCCCGAAGTGTTATGATTAAATCTACCATTATTAGTAGCTAGGGGCTAACTGCTCCAATATAAGCTCAAGGGGGGGTTGATATAATGGGTTACTTCTCAATACTGGCAGCCGTACCCGGCTTCTTTCTAAGCGCCTTCATCTTTATGCTTCTCTGGGGTGTTATTGCCCCAAACTTCGGGATAGAAAAGATAGGCTATCCTATGGCTATGTTGATAACCATCACCCTCTGGCTTGCCGTGGCACCTCTGGCAGCAGCGGCTGGTCGAAGAGCAAAAAAGTGGTAACTGCATATTGGGCTGAATTGGATTTTTACCTGAGGAGGCAAGTAGATTAAAGAAACCTATGCCAAGGCTGGCGTCAATATTGATATTGCGGCTAGAGCCAAGGAGATGATTGGAAAGCAGGCTCGGTCTACCCTCCGCCCTGAGGTCTTGAGCGGTCCAGGGTTCTTTGGAGGGCTTTTTGAGTTTAAGGGGTTCAAGCAACCAGTTCTGGTGTCCAGCGTTGATGGGGTAGGTACCAAACTGAAGATTGCCTGTGCCTTAGGCAAGCATAATACTGTTGGTATTGACATAGTTAATCACTGTGTTAATGACATTCTTGCCTGTGGTGCCGAGCCGCTCTTCTTTTTGGACTACATTGCTATGGGCAAGCTGGTACCGGAGCAGGTAGAGGCTATTGCTCAGGGGCTGGTTCAAGCTTGCCGTGAGGTTGGCTGTGCCCTTATTGGTGGCGAAACCGCCCAGATGCCCGGGCTATATACCGAGGGGGATTATGACCTCGTAGGTTTTATCATCGGTGTGGTGGAGAAGGAAAGGATTATCATAGGGAAAACGATTGTGGCTGGTGATACCATTATCGGCCTACCCTCCAGCGGACTTCATACCAATGGTTATTCTCTGGTGCGCAAGCTTTTTGGTGAAACTCAACCGGTATTAAATACTTATTACCCTGAGTTAGGCCGAACTTTAGGTGAGGAGCTTCTGGAGCCTCACCGATGCTACTATCATCAGTTAAAGCCACTACTGCCGGTTATTAAGGGTATCGCACATATTACTGGCGGTGGCTTGATTGATAATGTGCCTCGGGTTCTGCCTCAAGGCGTGGCGGCCCAATTTCACAGTCAGGCGTGGACGATACTACCTATTTTCCAGCTCATTCAGCAGCGGGGCAATGTTGCTCAAGACGAGATGTATCGGGTGTTTAATATGGGTATCGGTGTGGTGCTCATTTGCTCACCCAAAGATGTTGACCAACTCACCCAAGCCTTACCCGAGGCAAAAATTATTGGTGAGATGGTAGAGCAGGTGGGGAAGGCGAGGGTGATTATCCATTAGTTATCGGTGTAGTTTGAAGGGGCTTCGCCCCTTCAAAAACACTACTTCCCCTTTTCCTTAAAAGGAGAGGGGTATACAGGGGGTGAAGGTGAAACAGATAAACGGGGGTATTTATGCGAGCTATTATTAGTGTATCTGACAAAACCGGTGTAGCTGACTTTGCTCAAAAGTTAAGCCAGTTGGGATTTGAAATATTTTCTACTGGTGGCACCAAGAAGGCGTTAGCAGAAGCCGAAGTGCCGGTGAAAAGTATCTCTGAAATTACCGGATTCCCTGAGATTCTTGACGGCAGGGTAAAGACTCTGCACCCGGCTATTTATGGTGGCATTCTGGCAAGGCGTGACCTGCCTGGACATATGGCACAGTTAGCCGAGAATAATATTGAGGCTATTGACCTGGTAATGGTTAATCTTTATCCCTTCGTCCAGACGGTATCCGAGAAAGATGTTACCTTTGATGAGGCTATAGAGAATATTGATATTGGGGGACCGAGCCTGATTAGGGCGGCAGCTAAGAATTTTCCCAGTGTCATCGTACTGGTAGACCCTGCCGATTACCAGCCAGTTTTAGAGAAATTGGAGCAGGGAGGCGTGGAGCTAGCTGAGCGTAAACGGCTGGCGCAGAAGGCTTTCCAGCATGTAGCTATTTATGATACTGCCATTTCACAGTATTTGAGACAGGATGCGGAGGGTTTTCCTGAGGAGATGACCCTTGCCCTGAGGGAGCGCTATAGTTTGCGTTATGGCGAGAACCCTCATCAGCCAGCTGCCTTTTATGCTGAGCAGGTAGTAGGTAGGCGCAAGGATATTGGCATCACCGGAGCAAGACAACTATGGGGCAAGGAGCTATCTTATAACAACATTATGGATGCTGATGCTGCCTGGGAAGTGGTTACCGACTTCTCTGCATCCACGGTAGCTATTATTAAGCACACTAATCCTTGTGGTTTGGCTAGCCAAGATAATATTGCCGAAGCCTATCGCCGGGCTTTGACTGGCGACTCACTAGCTGCCTATGGCGGCATTGTTGCCTCCAATAGAGCCATTGACCTGGCTATGGCTAATGAAATTGGCAAGAGTTTTTATGAGATAGTTATTGCCCCGGAGTATGAGGCTGAGGCTCTGGAAACATTAAAGCGTAAGAAAGACCTCCGTATTCTTATCTCTGAACTACCGCTGTCTTATAATAGGGCAGGCTACCTTGATTTCCGCAGGGTTAAGGGTGGATTCCTGGTTCAGATTCCAGATTCTCTACCTGAGGATAGTGTCAGCCTACACACTGTAACCAGGCGTGAGCCAACGCCGGCTGAGAAGAAGGACCTGCTTTTTACCTGGCGGGCAGTTAAGCATGTAAAGTCTAACGCCATCGTCATAGCCAAGAATATGACACTACTGGGGATGGGGGCAGGGCAACCGAGTCGGGTAGTTAGCGTTGAGCTAGCTCTGGAGCGAGCTGGAGAACAAGCCAAGGGTAGTGTCCTGGCATCCGATGCCATGTTTCCCTTTGCTGATAGTGTGGAGATGGCAGCCAGGGGTGGTGTAACCGCTATTATCCAACCGGGTGGTTCAATAAGAGATGAAGAAGCAATTAAGGGAGCCAATGACTATAATATGGCTATGGTTTTTACTGGGGTGAGGCATTTTAAACATTAGAAGCACAGCTATGAAGGCAATCAATCCAATCATTACCAATCTAGAGGAAGTAATAGATTCGCTACCAGCCGAAAACAGAGAGGAAGGCTATGGCTAATGTAGTAATAGTTACCGATATGCTCCGGGGTTTTCTGGAGGAGGGCTATCCCCTGTATTGTGGGGCTAGAGCCCGTCGCATCATCCCCAATGTGCAAGGTCTTCTGGAACAGGAGCTGGCTCAAGGCTCCACGGTGTTCTTCCTTTGTGACCATCACACTCCCGATGACCCTGAATTTAAGATGTTTCCCCCGCACTGCATTGAGGGCACCGACGAGGCAGAGGTCATTCCCGAATTAGCTGGCTATGGTGAGGTAATACCCAAAAGGACCTATAGCTTATTTTTTAACACCCCGCTTGAGGAGAAGCTGCTTAGGCTCAAGCCAGAAAAGTTGATTGTTTGCGGGGTGTGTACTCACATCTGCGTATTATACGCTGTGGCTGATGCCAGAATCCGTGGTTATAAGGTTGAGGTGCCGGTTGACTGTGTTGCCTCCTTTGATGAAAAGGCTCACCGTGTTGCCCTACAGCAAATGGAGAGCATTCTTGGGGCGAAGCTAACCAGCTTTAAGGTTAGCCAGATTAAGCCACCTAAGTTTGAACCGGCTGAAGCCGTCCTCTCTGGTGAGACGTCTGATGTTTATTTTGCCCGCACTATAGATATATTGCGTCATGAGGCGCTTAATCCGGTAGCCACTATGGAAGTATTTCCCAGCCGGGCGGGAATATTTTGTGGTATAGAAGAGGTCAAGGCTCTGCTGGTAAGGGTTTTGCCCGAGGGTAATAGTGAGGTATGGGCTCTGGCTGAGGGTGAAGAAATGGACAAGAAGGAAGTGGTATTACGCATAACTGCCCCCTATCAGAGCTATGGGCTGTATGAGACGGCTATAGATGGTATTCTGGCTCAATGCAGTGGTTGGTCAACGGCAGCCAGGGAGTGCGTGAACGCTGCCCGGGGAATACCCATCACCAGCTTTGGTGCTCGCCATGTTCATCCTTCAGTGGCTGGGGTAATGGAGTATGCCGCTATTATAGGCGGTTGTGTTAGCTGTTCTAGTGTGGCTGGTGCCAGGCTAGCTGGGGTTGAACCAAGAGGGACTATACCCCATGCCCTGATTATAATTATGGGTGATACGGTTAAAGCGACTATCGCCTTTGATAAATATATGCCGCCTGAAGTAGCTCGTGTTTCTCTGGTTGATACATTCAAGGATGAGGCAGAGGAAAGTCTGCTGGTGGCTCAGGCATTGGGGGAGAAGCTCAATTCAGTTCGGCTTGATACCCCCGGTGAGAGGGGTGGGGTTACCGCTGACCTGGTCAAGGAGGTCAGAGCCAGGCTGGATTTAGCTGGCTTTAACCATGTAGGCATATTTGTTAGCGGTGGGGTTAACCCGGAGCGTATTGCCTACTTTACTGAGAACGGGGCACCGATTGATGGTTTTGGCGTTGGCAGTTATATCAGCGGGGCTAAGCCAATTGATTTTACCGCTGACCTGCATGAGGTAGAAGGTAAACCAATTGCCAAAAGGGGCAGAATCCCAGGTATTACCCCCAACCCCAGACTCAAGCGCATAATGTAAGGCTGGGCACCATCGAATAAAGGAGAAATATTATGGTGGAGTACATGGTTGGTTTCTTCGTCTCTGGGTTCATCTACCCTGGCATCTTGTGGAACCAAGTGCTCCTGGGGATTGGTCTGGCTATAATCTTTGGCGCAGTCTGGTTTGCTCCTTACTGGACACCAATACTTAAGAAACCAGGGGCCTGGGCAGTTCTTGTCGGCAGTGCCATTCTGACCTGGGTAGCTGCTTCCTTTATTCAAATCCCCCTCCAAATTTGGACCGGGCAAGCATTGAATCACTTCTGGAGCCAGGATGCCCTCATGCGCTGGGTTCTGCTGGCTGGGATACCAGCCATACTCCTCAGCGGGCTGGTTCAGGAGGGGGCAAAGCTGGTGCCGGTGGTTGTCTACTGGTGGCGTAAAGGTAGGAGAATTGACCCCAAACTGGGACTGGCTATCGGGGCTGTAGCCGGGGTAGGCTTTGGGATTTTTGAGGCACAGTGGGCACACAATACCATCTTTGCTGCTGGCTGGACTTGGGAAGCGGTGCAAACTGGCGGGCTGGTGGCGCTGGCTCCATTCTGGGAGAGGTTCTTTGTTGTCGCCTTCCATACTGCTTCCTGCGCTTTAGCTGGCTGGGGTCTGGCTAAGGGTTGGGGATGGCAGTTCTATCTCCTAGCTTCTTTCCTACATGCCTTCATAAACTATAGCGCCGTTCTCCTCATATCAGGGCTCATAACAGGCATTCAAATAGAAATATTTGTCGCTGTGTGGGCAATGCTAGTAACAGGTGGAGCCCTCTGGCTTCGCTGGAGAAAGCCGGCGGAGTTAGCCACATCTGAAGTTTAATACCGCTCAAATTTCAGGCATAGAATCCGTTTAGTATTATCGGTAACTTTTACCCTGTCATCTATGCGCCAGCCGACTACCCACAGGATGTGCTGTGGTGAGCAGACGATGGGGATTCGCTGGCGCCAGGCTTGAGGGATTTTGATATCAATCATAAACTCCCCCAGTTTCTTGGGCTGACTTAAACCCAGTGGTTGAAATCGGTCGCCGGGCTGGCGAGGTCGCACTGTTAGCTTATCACCAGTTTTATTACGGTCAAAGTGGGCGGTAAAGAGGTTATCTATCAACCACACCCCCTCGGTCCCCCTCTCCTTCCAAGGAGAGGGGGAAGAATAGTTAGTGAAGGGGCGAAGCCCCTTCACACTTCCCTTAATGAACGACGTGGTAGTAAAGTCCTCTCGGCTTAGAATGTTTGCCTCTATACGCCAGCCAGGTAGTAGAGTTTCACCAGGTATCTTTAGCTGGCACTCAGCACCTAGACTGGGGAAGGGGGATAAAATGGATGGGTCAGTACCTATTAGGTATTTATCGTATTCTATGGAGAAGATTAAGCCTCCGGGCAGGTTGAGCCTTTTTCCGGCTGGCTTGGCTAGGGCGTCTATTATTTCTTCAATATGGCGTGCCTCAATATCCTTGAGGTTGCCCAGCAGCTTTTCTATAGAGGCTCGAAGCAGGTGGTGCTTTAGGGCAGAAGGTAACCCGAGAAATCTTTCCTTGTCTAAAATAATTGTATTTTCCAGCTTTTGAGCAACTTCACCCCATAATTGACCAATTTCTTTATCAAGGAAGGCAAGGTCATCACTGACACTGCGGGCGGTGCGGAGCAGTGCTTCAGACACCCCTGGGTTATAGCTCTGCAGGAGGGGTAGGAGCTGGTGCCGGACTCTATTTCTTAGAGGTGCTAACGAGAGGTTGGAGACATCAATTCGGGGCGCAAGCTGGTGATGATGGCAATAATCTGCTGTATCATGTCGGCTTACCGGCAAGAGAGGCCTTACTATAGTTAGGCTATTTCTAATTTGCTTCGGTTGCAATCCACAAAGCCCTCTGATTCCAGTTCCCCGTATTAGGTGCATCAGTATGGTCTCTATATGGTCGTCAATGGTGTGCCCTACTGCTACCCGGTCAGTGCCAATAGACTTGGCTACTTGAGCTAGGAAGGTATAGCGCACCTCACGAGCCGCCTCCTCTAATGAAATGTGTTGCTGGGCTTGATAATTCTTTACATCGCGCTGTTCTATAGTAGCTGAAATACCGAGTTGATGGACTAACTCGGAAACATACTGAGCGTCAGCCTCAGCCTCAGCCCCCCGCAGTTGATGGTTAAGGTGAGCTATATGTAGTCTTATATCCAGCTCCTCCCTGAGCTTAACCAGGATGTGGAGTAAGCAGACTGAATCCTGTCCACCAGATACTGCCACCAGCAGCTTGTCCTGGCTTGAGACCAGGTGATGCTCGCGGATGAAGTGCAGCACTCTCCGCTCCAGTGCTGGTGGTTTATTTTCCCTTACCATTAATTTCCCTTAGCGGTGCTGACAGTAGTCCGTAGGTCACCGTTAGAATAACAAAGTAAATAGTAACTATTGGGATTAGCGGTAAGATAAGCAGCCCGGCTAGCCTCAGGAAAAGATCACTGAATGCTAAGAGCATCAGCAGGATACCACCCATCCCTAAGTCAGCGAGGGACAGGTATCGCTTGACTTTAGCGTATTCTTTAGCTGTCTCCTGTCTTAGCTGGTTCAAGTTTGATTCTTCTATACGGCTTTCATTAGGAAGGGACATATTATTAATTAACTTGTTTTTGGGATTAGTTTGGTGCGGTTGATGGATTGGGGGCGATGGCTAAAACCTAGGGCGGCGGTAACCTGCTCCGGTCTTCCTGAACCCCTATTATCACAATATAACCTCATACCTATAGTGCAATATTCATGGTGCCAGTCAATGAGCCACAGGTCATCAATTAAAGCCCTCAGGTCATACCTTCGGGGACCGGTATCCCTCTGGTGTTGCCACGGCAGGTTCTTTACTGAGAGTAAGCTGTTGATGGCTGACTCTACATCCTTTTGCTCTTTTTCGGTTGCTACCTCAACTCTGTATTCGGCATAGACAACCTGTGATTGCAAAGATGGCATGGTCAGGGCTATGGTATATACCTGTAGTATTTTGATGCCAGGCGGTAGCTGTTGGCTTACGGCGGCGGTGAAGAAGTGTGGCGAGACCCACTTGGTGCAAAAGATATCCATTAGCTCGGCTTCACTAGTTACTCCTATCGGTAGGGGTGCCGCTAGGGATATTCGGGGGTGGGGGCTAAAGCCTTCTGAGTAAGCCTGGGGTATCCCGGCTCGGTGAAGTGCTCTCACCCACAGGCGCATTATATCCAGGTGAGAGATGAACTTTACCTCTTGTCCTCGGCTGAATCTAATCCTCAGACGATGCATGTTCTTCCTTGGTCAATAGAATCTCCTCAATTTTTACCCCTCGCATTTTTGTTATCACCAGCTTCAAGCCCTTATACTTTAGCTGTTCCCCCCGTTTAGGTATTCGTCCTAAAAGGTCGAGGACAAAGCCAGCTACAGTCTCATAATCGCCCTCGGGTAACTCCAGTTCCATCTCTTCATTGACTTCCTCAATACGCATGCTGCCGTCGATTTGGAAGGTATATTCATTGATTGCTTCATAATCCTTTTCTACTGCGGCTAGCTCGTCTCCTACCGGACCGACAATTTCCTCAACTAGCCGGCTGAGGCTGGCTATGCCCGCTGTGCCGCCAAATTCATCCACAACCACGCACATCCGGTAATTCTTATCACGCATCTCAGCAAAGAGTTTGTTGATGTGCTTGGTTTCGGGGGTAAAATAAGCAGGGCGGACTAGGTCGTCAATGGTACTCTGGTTATTGATAGTACCATTAGCCTGAGCCATAAGCACATCTTTTACCGACAGGATTCCGACCACATTATCCATATTATCCTGATATACAGGGAAGCGAGATAGGGGAGATTCAGCATAGAGGGTAAGGAAATCGGCTAGTTTAGAGCCTTGTTCTATACAGACCACCTCCGGGCGTGGCACCATGACCTCACGGACGGGTCGGTTCCCAAAATCAAAAACCTTGTGTAGCATCTCAGCCTCAGTCTCCTCTACTGTCCCCTCTTTGTGTCCCACTGATATCATGGTGCGAATTTCTTCCGCGCTAGCCAAAGACCTGGGCACCGTTGCCCCTCCCAACAGTTTACTTAATCCTGAGGCTATCCAGCTCAGCACTGCCACAAATGGGGTAAATAGCCACGATATCACCTCTATTGGGCGAGCAAAGATTAGAGATAGCCTCTCCGCGTGCCGGGTAGCTATGGTTTTAGGTGTAGTTTCGCAGAATATCAGGAGTAGGATGGTTACTCCGATGGTAGCAATCAGTACCCCCCGCTCTTGCCCCCAGACAGAGACTGCCAAAATGGTGGCTAGGGCGGCAGCCGCAGTGTTGGCAAAGTTGTTGCCCAGCAGGATGGTTGATAGCAGTCTCTCTGGTCGCTGGAGCATCTTGGCTACTCGGTCTGCCCCGTTTACCTTGGTGCTAACCATATGCTCCATCCTTATCCTCTGCAAGGCAATAAAGGCTGTTTCTGAACTGGAAAAGAAAGCTGATAATAGTAGACAAACAAAAAGAAACACTATGTATAGTGTTTCAACACCGGACATGTAGCATCACCCCACTCTTAATAATAATTGAATAAGACCCCTCACTGTCCTTATAATCATCATATCATTGGCTAATAGTTGTGTCAAAGGAACAAGGTTGCGAGGCAACCTATCCTCCCTATTCTTGATTCTACTATAAGCCTACAATATAATCTGGCAACAAGAGTTAACTTGCTGCTGTTCTGGTCCGGACCTATTGGCATTGGTATTTTCCTTGCTCTCTTAGGCACCTTCCTCTGGCTGCTCGCGAAAGCTGATGAGGTTAGTAAGCATACCAAAGCAATGGTAAAGGAAAAGGGGCTGGAGAAGAAGAAGGAATGACTGCCTCCAGCGAAAGCATATTGCTAAATTCACGGTAAAGAGGTCGTCTACAGTATTTCGCCAGAGACTTATGCCTATTTCGCTAACAGTGTCTATGCTATAATCTGAAGTATGAAAATCCTGGGTATTGAGACCTCCTGTGATGAAACAGCAGCCGCCGTGGTAGAAGATGGGGTTAAAATTTTGTCCAATCAGATTGCCTCTCAGGTGGAGCTCCATGCCCGCTACGGGGGGATTGTGCCCGAGGTAGCCTCCAGGCAGCATATTCTGGCTATTATTCCCATAATAGAGCAGGCGATGTCTGAGGCTGAGGCTACCTGGGATGATTTGGATGGCATTGCGGTTACCATTGGACCGGGGCTGGCTGGCTCACTGCTGGTAGGGGTAAATGTGGCTAAGGCTATTGCTTTAGCTCACGGCTTGCCTATTACTGGGGTTAATCACCTTGAGGGTCATATTTATGCTAACTGGCTAACTAATTCTACCCCTCGCTTCCCTCTGGTGTGTATCATTGTTTCTGGTGGACATAGTGATTTGGTACTGATGAGAGGGAACGGCGATTATGTGGTATTGGGGCGAACACGGGATGATGCTGCCGGCGAAGCCTTTGACAAAGCCGCCAGGATATTGGGACTGGGCTACCCCGGTGGTCCAGCCATTCAAGAGGCAGCTAGAAATGGAAATGCTAGCTCTATTCAGCTACCCCGTGCCTGGCTAAAGGGGACTAGCGACTTCAGTTTCAGCGGTGTCAAAACAGCCCTGCTACGCCTGGTGGAAGGGGGTAAGGTTTTATCTAAGGCTGATGGCGCTGCTAGCTTTCAGGAGGCAGTGATTGATGTCCTGGTTACCAAAACGATAGCCGTAGCCAAAGAGCATCGGGTGAAGCAGATTTTGCTGGCCGGTGGGGTAGCATCAAATGAGCTACTTCGTGAATGGTTAGTGAAAAATTCATCCATTCCGGTTCGGTTTCCTGAGCCGGTATTATGCACTGATAATGCAGCCATGATTGCTGCCTGCGGCTACTTTCGGTTCAAGGCAGGTAAGGTAGACGGCTTAGACTTGGATGTGATTCCCAGCCTCAGACTGGGTTAAAGGGCAACAGTTACACCTGCCCTGAGTGCATAGTGTATTATAGATATGGATTAGTCCTTGCTGCCGCTGGGCTGAATTAACCAGGCTACTGCTTAGCCCAAGCTGGCCGGTCATATGTCTTACTATGGAGTTTACTACTAGCTTAGGGTAGCGGTGATAAAGGTCAAAGACTTTCCTCTCAATTTCTGGTCGGCAGGTAAGCCGGCTCCAGGCAACCATGAAGGGAAGGAGCACATTCACGGCAATATCAGCCGCTCGACTACTACCGAGTAGGGTTGGACTTTTAATTCTACTACCTGAGCTAAAGTCAAAGTGGCTTGACCAATAACCACTGGCGGTAACCACTAATCCCTTTTCTAATATGTAGGGGTTTTGGCTGAGAGCTGCTTCCTTTACCGTATTTACTACCCCGTCAAATATCCCTTGTTGCCGGTAGCGGACTATGATATAGCTCATGGCTACTAGGCGACGAACCGGGAAGTTGCTTGGTCTGACCTTGAACAGGTGCCAGTCATTATATGACATTGCCCCCGTATGGTAAGAAGAAGCCCATAGCCTAGCCAATTTGTCTATCCATTCACCATCTAATTCACCCTTCTGGTGCCAATGGGAGCGCTGTGAGGGCAGTAGTCCAGCCGTTCCCAGTAATAGAGCCTGTTGTCGGGCAAGACATTCCTCGTCTGATATTTCCCCTTGAGTCACAGATTCTAAAATCTGGAGTGGCAACCTTCGAGCCAGCTCCAGGAAGGGGAGTTTATTCTTGGAGTAACCTAGAGCTCCCATTATCCCTTGGTAAAGGCATTGACTTGCCTCCAGTTGAGCTAAATTGGCTTGAAACTTGGTAGCCTTGAATAAAAACCGCTCCGTCCCGGCACTGTCTAGAAATTCGGCCATTTTATCTGTGGACACATGTTCTATGTTTTTGAAGCCAGGCATACCCGAATTGGTTGGGTTATATACCCGGTGGAACCGCTGGCTAATTGGGCTTTTTATGTATTTATCTAGCACCAGAATAGGAGCACCTTTACCATTCTCAAGAATGGTAGCCTTACTGTCATGCCACATCACTACATGCAGGATTACCCGGTTATAGGCTGGGTCGTGGTGGTGTTGATGACTCTGCCAACCGCTAGATTTAACATGAACTTCTATATCCCCCTTTATTAACCCTTGACTGGTGGTAATAACCGCATCTCTGAAATCAGCACCTCGGTCATCATTAATTCTTCCCGGGTAGATTATCTTTATTGGCTCGCCCCCTTCAGTGGTTAGCTCGGTTCTATATCGTAACAGCCGCTGCCAGATTTTAATAACTTGACTCTCCGGAAGATTGTTTATCAACCTACCCCCTTTACGAGGCTGTCTGAAAATTACAGAAAACATACCTTTGTAATTCCGAGCCGAAGCTCTGACCCTGAACAAAGTGAAGGGGAAGAGGCAGCGTGGCAATCTCACTAAGCTTTTTGGGATTGCTTCAGGGATTCGCCCTTCACAATGACAAAAGAGAAATAGGATAATTTCTGGACAGCGTCTAAAGCACCCAGAAAACTCTTCATTTCCCTGGGAACCCGCTCTATCCCCCACCTTTATATCAGGGAAGGGGAATCATTCATATACTAGTAGTCCTACCTCTCTATAAATTCCCTATTACGTAACACGCTATCGTGTATTGCCAGTCTAATGAAGACGGTTTAGCCAAAGCAAACCGCCTAGTTTACAGCTGATTTAATTAACACCCCTTTAGTTTAACGACATATCAAGCTCCTGCTTAAATGCCTGGTAAGCTGGCTCATCAAACAGGGTAAAAATTACCCTTTTTAGTCCTGTTTTTCTGGCTGAGTGCTGGCGCACTTCACCAATCATTATCCTAGCGCATTCATCTATGGGGAAACCGCCGACACCGGTGCCTAAGGCAGGGAAGGCGATGCTCTTTATACCAAGCTCATCAGCTCTAAGTAGACTATTTTTGGTTGCCTGTCTAATGTATTCCGCATCAGTCTTCAGGTCTTGCCCCATCACTGCGGCATGGATAATGTACTTTGTTTTTAGCTTACAGGCTCCGGTGACTATTGCCTCTCCGATAGGGATAGGTCCCTTTTTAACCGCCTCGTCCTCTATTTCTTTACCCCCGGCTCTCCTTATCGCTCCAGCTACCCCGCCACCCATCCACAGCCCGTTATTAGCCGCGTTTACCAGAGCATCAAGCTCAAGTTGGGTAATATCCCCTTTGTAGACCTCAATTTTAGTCATTTATTATCACAATTATACACGAAACCGTGTATAATGTCAAAGTATTTGGGGTTTGTTTGATGGGGTAGCCTTGTATTCGAACTGGGCTCGTTCGGCAACAATGGAAAGAAGGGTAGATGAGGCACCGCGGGGTTCATACCTACCCGTCTCCCATTCACTTATTGTTTGCTGACGCGTGCCCAGTTGGGCTGCCAGTTCACGCTGGGTTAGACCAAGGTGATGCCTTAAGGCTTGGATGTGCTCCCTATCCCATTGTGGCCTGTTCACTTTGCGGTTACTCATAATCAAATTTTACACGTTACAGCGTATATTGTCAAAATAAGGCATATAACTTAATTATAGCCAAGATAGAAAATTATAGTAAAAGAACTATTAATAGAGAAATAAAGGTTAAACTAGGCTGTAAAATACCTCCTAGTAGATGACACTGACTGTAAATAGACATATATGGGGTTGCGACATATGTTTGCCTGCGCTATTATTATAAGGCTGTTAGCAGTCTCAGGGTGAGAGTGCTAATAATCGAGTTCTAAGTGGTTAATTGAACTAGAAAAGGAGGAATGGAATGGAGGTTAAGCTTCAACCACTGGCTGACCGGATAATAGTCAAGCCTATTGAAAAGGAGGAGGTGACCAAGGGAGGGATTGTATTGCCTGATACAGCTAAGGAGAAACCCCAGGAGGGGGAGGTTATTGCGGTTGGTCCAGGCAGGTTATCCGATGATGGAAAGCGGATAGCTATAGATGTTAATGTAGGTGACAAGGTAATTTATGCTAAGTATGGAGGCAGCGAGATTAAGATTGATGGTGAGGAACTGGTGATATTGCGTGAAAGTGATATTTTGGCTAAGAGAACTTAAATAACAAGTCAAGTTAGGAAGTAAGGAGGAAAAGAATGGCTAAACAGATTATATATGATGCGGAGGCTAGGCAATCTCTAAAGAAGGGGATGGATGCGTTAGCCAATGCAGTCAAGGTAACCTTGGGGCCTAAGGGCCATTGTGTAGTTCTGGATAAGAAATTTGGTTCACCAGTGGTAATTAATGATGGGGTCACTATTGCCAAGGACATTGAGCTCCCTGAACCCTTTGAGAACGTTGGTGCCCAGTTAATTAAGGAAGCAGCTAGTAAGACAAATGATGCTTGTGGGGATGGTACTACTACATCGACGATTCTGGCTCAGGCTATGATTACTGAGGGCTTTAAGAATATAACGGCCGGGGCTGACCCCATGGCGATAAAGAGAGGGATTGAGAAGGCAACAGAGGCGATTGTTGACGAGCTTAAGAAGCTATCTACCGAGGTGAGCGAGAAGGAGCAGATTGCCCAGGTGGGTACTATCACCGCTGTTGACCCAGAGATTGGCAATTTAATAGCTGAGGTGATGGAAAGAGTAGGCAAGGACGGGGTTATTACTGTTGAGGAGTCCAAGGGTATAAAGTATGAGATAGAGTATGTTGAGGGGATGCAAATAGACCGTGGTTACATTAGCCCTTATTTTGTAACTAATGCCGAGCGGATGGAAGCAGTGATAGATGAAGCCTATATACTTATCACTACCAAAAAACTCTCATCTATGTCCGAACTTTTACCGGCTCTGGAGAAGATATTGCAGGTGTCAAAGAATCTGTATATTGTAGCTGAAGATATAGACGGTGAAGCCTTAGCTACGCTAGTGGTTAATAAATTGCGGGGCTCGCTTAATATTTTGGCAACTAAGGCTCCCGGTTTTGGTGACAGGCGTAAGGACATGCTAGAGGATATGGCAATTCTTACCGGAGGCAAGGTGATTTCGGATGAGCTAGGGCGTAAGCTGGAGTCGGTTACGGTGGATGATCTAGGCAGGGCTCGTCGGGTAAGTGCCGACAAGGATAATACTACTATTATTGAAGGTAAAGGCTCGGAAGAGGCCCTTAAAGGGAGAATCAAGCAGATTAAGGCTCTAATAGAAGATACTACCTCTGATTATGATCGGGAGAAGCTCCAGGAGAGGCAGGCAAAGCTGACCGGCGGAGTGGCTTTAATTAAAGTTGGAGCGGCTACCGAGGTTGAGCTTAAGGAGAAGAAGCACCGAGTTGAGGATGCACTATCAGCCACCCGAGCCGCAGTAGAGGAAGGCATTCTGCCTGGTGGTGGCGTCGCTTTACTCAATGCAGTTAAGGTGTTGGATAAGGTAGAGGTTATTGGAGACGAAGCTACCGGGGTTAATGTGGTTAGGAAAGCCATAGATGAGCCAATTCGCTGGATTGCCATAAATGCCGGTAAGGATGGATCAGTAATAGTGGATGCGGTTAAGAAGAGCCCAGACGGGTTCGGTTACGATGCGGCAGCTGACCAATTTGGTGATATGGTAAAAGCAGGCATCATTGATCCAACCAAGGTAGTAAGGTCTGCCTTGGAAAATGCAGCTAGTATTGCGGCTATGACTTTGGTTACTGAATCAGTAGTTACCGATCTCCCGGCGAAGGAGAAAACAACGGAAATGCCTCCTGGTGGCTATGGGGGATATTAATTAGGATTACTTATTAACCTTATCCCCTTCCCCTTAAAAAGGGGGAGGGGATAATAATTTTGAGAGGGTAAACCCCTCTTTAGCTCTTGGCTCTTACAGCTTTAGCAGTTCTTCCTGGGGTTCATTATTAATAGTGGAGCCAACTACTGCTAAGCGTAGTCGGCTACTTACCAATAGCTCTCGGGCTAACTGATTAAGCTCGTCAGCAGTAATGGCATCAATAATGGATATTACCTGGTCAACACTAAGAATGCGCCCGGTAAGAATCTCTTGTCCACCCATCCAACCGGCAACACTGCGACTATCCTCCATTCTAAGTAGCAAGTGTCCCTTGGCAAATTCCTTTGCCTTAGACAGTTCAGAGTCAGGGATTACTTCCTTGAGCTGGGCAAGTTGCTCCAGGATAGCCTTGATGGCTACTAGTAGGTTTTTGGGTTCTACTCCGGCATACACAGTAATCGAACCGGAGTCAAGGAAGTGCTCAATATAGCTATGAATGTTATAGGCAAGCCCCAGCTTATCACGAATCTCCGCAAATAAGCGACTACTCATACCCTCTCCGAGAATAACATTAAGTAGGTTAAGGGTGAAGCGTCTGGGGTCAAAGAGAGATAAGCCAGGTAGTGCTAGGCACAGGTGAACTTGCTCGGTGTCTCTTACCTCAATAAGTAATCGCCGAGCCTGGCGTTCCTTATAAGCCAAATATCCAGAACGGGTCTGATGGTTAGACCAGTTAGCCAAGGCTTGGCTGACAGCAGTTACCATCTCCTGGTGTTGGATGTCGCCGGCAATAGTAATTACTGTGTTGTTAGGTGTGTAGTGATTTGCCCGGTAGTCAAGCATCATATCCCGGGTAATGGCAGTCACTGATTCCTTGCTGCCAGCTATATCACATCCCAGAGGATGATTGGGCCATAGAATCTCATCAACGAGCATATTAACTCGCTGTATCGGAGAATCATTGCTCATATGAATCTCCTCAATGATGACCTGGCGCTCTCTTTCTATGTCTACCGGGTCAAATTTGGAGTGAAGCAATATATCTGCCAGCACATCCAGGGCTAGGGGAAAGTGGGATCGGGCTACCTTACACCAATATAGGGTTAATTCTTTGTCGGTGCCCCCATTAAAAATTCCCCCCACACCTTCTATGGTTTCGGAAATTTGTCTGGAGGTTGGTCGCTTTGGCGTACCTTTAAAAAACAGGTGCTCAATAAAATGGGAGACACCTGCCTGGGAGTCAGTCTCGTATCTGGAGCCGACCCCGACAAAAATGCAGATGGATACCGAGCGAGTATGAGGCATATTGGCGGTGATAATTCGTAGCCCATTATCCAGGGTTGTCTTTTGATACAATAATTCACCTCTCTAAATTTAAGGGCATTCTAGCGGTATTCTTAATTCAATGTCAATTTGAGGGGTAGTACAGAGTGGGATAAAGGCAGTGAGATAAAAGGGAGGGGATGTAGTTATAGGCGGAAAAAAGTGGAGGGCACTTCTTAAAGTGTCCTCCACTGATTGACTTCTTTCTCGAGCCCGACTCACTTACGGTGTTCACCACCGAATAAGGCATCTCTTTCACGAGATAGACCTCCAACTCACTCTACCGAGCCGATTTCGAGTTCCTTCTTCCCTGCCGTAAGGCAGGGAATTAAGTGTCTACTTGCCAAACTCCGAACATAGCGTGCAACCTCATCATACACCCCCTATTTTTGATTTGGCTGCTACCAGTCGACCTTATAGATTTATTAAACCATAGTTTGTCTCAATTGTCAAGTTTTGTTTCTGGCATTCACTGACACCCTTCGCCATTCTGTTCATCATCCTTGAAAGGCGCAATAAGCACCTTAAATTGACTTCACTGGTGGGCACTGGTAACATTGAGGAAATGGTGTCTAAACTTCCAATTTTTCCATTAACCGCTAGGGTAAGTAACCAGGGTCACCTCATAGTTGGTGGCTGTGATACCGTGGAGCTAGCCACCGAGTTTGGTACGCCGCTATATATCTTTGATGAATTTAGCTTGCGCAGTAAGTGTACCGAGTTTAGGGAGCAGTTTGGTCGGCGCTATAAAAATATCTTGATTATTTATGCGGCTAAGGCCTTTATAAATCGGGCTCTGGCACTCATCCTAAACGAGGAGGGGCTGGGGCTGGATGTAGTCTCTGGTGGAGAGCTTGGTATTGCCCAATCGGTTGGCTTTCCCCTAGATAGGGTCTATTTCCACGGTAACAATAAATCAGCCGAGGAAATCAGGCTAGCCTTGAAATGGCGCGTTGGTCGCATTGTGGTTGATAATTTTTACGAGCTTGCTATGCTAGATAAAATGGCTAATGAGCAAGGCTATATACCTGATATATTGCTGCGCTTGTCTCCAGGGGTAGACCCTCATACTCATAAGTATATTGCTACCGGCGTTGTTGATAGTAAGTTTGGTTTTCCGTTATCTAGTGGGGAAGAGGCTATAGCTCAAGCTATGTCAGCATCTAACCTGAATCTGGTAGGATTGGACTTCCACCTGGGCTCTCTTATCTTTGACGCTGAGCCATACCAGCAGGCTATTGAGCTTATAGTCAACTTGGCTGCGGAAATGAAGGATAAATATGGTTTTGAACTTAAGGAACTAAATGTTGGCGGTGGATTTGCCATTCAATATAGCCTGGATTCTCCGGCTCCACCAGTATCTCTCTATGCTGAGGTAATAACATCTAAGATTGTTAGTAAATGCCGGGAGCTAAAGCTGATATTACCGCGGCTTATCATTGAGCCGGGAAGGGCAATAGTGGGACAGGCTGGGGTGGCACTATATAAGGTGGGGGTGGTAAAAGACATACCTGGTATCAGGTGCTATGTTTCGGTGGATGGCGGCATGGCTGACAATATCCGCCCTGCCCTTTATGGGGCTAAATATGAGGCAGTGGTGGCTAATAAGTTGTTGGAAAAGGAAGCAGGGGAGGTTACTATTGCTGGCAAGTTTTGCGAATCTGGTGATATAATAGTTAAAGGTATTAATCTCCCCCCGGTTTCAGCCGGTGATATTATAGCTATACCTAGTTGTGGCGCTTATTGCCTACCACTGGCAAGCAATTATAACGCCTCACTTAAGCCGGCTGTGACTTTGGTCAAGGAAGGTAAGGTGCGTCTTATTCGGCAACGGGAGACCTTTGATGACCTAACTAGGTGTGATTTAGTTTAGAGGTTGTTTATCAGGGAAGTTTGAAGGGGGTGAGGTTGATAAACAACCTCTTAATTTGAGCATAGGTAAGGGGGTGTTATTTTAACACCGGCGAAAGGAGTATAGAGTAAAGCTAATATATGAAGTGTGTGGTAGGCAGGAAGTTAAAAAGTTGTTACTATCAATTATGCGCAAGGAATTTTAGGATATGTGGCAACTAATTGGGCAACCTAGGGTATTATCCTTACTCCAGTGCAGTCTGGAGAGAGGAATGGTGAGTCATGCCTATCTTTTGGTTGGGCTGCCTCATGTGGGTAAGATGACCCTGGCTCTAAATCTGGCACAGGCAATGAACTGCCAGGCGGCTGAGCCTCCGTGTGGGGAGTGTGCTGCGTGTCAAAAAATAGCTTTGGCTAATCATGCTGATGTCCAGATTATAGGTTTGACCCCAAACAGGGATTCAGCCAAGGCTAATACTCGGGTAGAGATTGGTATTGACCAGATTAGACAAATGCAGCACTCAGCTAGCTTGCCACCATTTGAGGGCAGGTATAAGATATTTATTATTGATGGGGCTGAGCGCTTATCAACTGAAGCGGCTAACTGCCTGCTTAAAACCCTAGAAGAGCCTGTAGGCAAAGTAATCTTTATCCTGCTAACTACTAATGACAGACTCCTGCCCGCCACTGTGGTTTCTCGTTGCCAGCGGCTGGAGTTATCACCTATGGCGGCTAGTGAGGTAGAGGCTGCCCTTAATAGTGGCTGGGGTATTGAGCCCCAAAAAGCTAAGCTTCTGGCTAGGCTTAGCCACGGCTGCTTGGGTTGGGCAGTATCGGCCGCTCTGGATGATGATTTACTCAAGCTTCGTGCCCAGAAAATAGATAGATTTTTTGATATTACTGAGGCTGATTATGAGGAGCGTTTTGCCTATGCCTCTCAGTTGGCAGTTCAGTTTAGCCAAAATAGGGAGATGGTTCAGGGGGAACTAGATTTGTGGCTTGACTGGTGGCGTGACCTGCTATTAGTTAAGGTAGAGTGCAGTGATATTATTACTAATGTTGACCTCGAAGCCAGGCTGATTGAGGTGGCTAGGAGTTATAGCCTGGCTCAGATAAAGGCTGTTATTAGTAGCCTTCAGGCGGCTGGAGAGCAGCTTAGACAGAATGCCAATCCGCGGCTCGTGCTGGAGGTGTTAATGCTTGATATCCCTAGGAGGTGTATTTCAGTAAACTATGGCTGAGATTGTTGGTATACGTTTCAAACAAGCCGGGAAAGTATATTACTTCGACCCGACAGGTATCGACCTTGAGGTAAATGACTGCATAGTAGTCAGTACAAGTCGTGGCCTGGAGTTGGGGCGAGTAGTTATTTCTCCCAAGCAGGTATTGGCCCATGAGGTGACCACGCCGTTGAAGCCGATATTACGCAAGGCAGAGCCTGAGGATGTTAAACGAGCTCACGAATTTGAGGCTCAGGAACAGGAGGCTTTAGCTGAGTGCGGTAAGCTGATTGAAAAACTAGGTCTGCCAATGAAACTACTGTCTGCCGAATATAATCTTAATGGCAGCCGACTTACATTTCTGTTTAGTGCTGGCGAGAGGGTTGATTTCCGTGAACTGGTTCGAGAATTAACCAACCGTTTTAAGATACGGGTGGAACTAAGGCAAGTGGGACCAAGGGATGAAGCCAAGCTATTAGGTGGCTTTGGTAGGTGTGGTCGTCCTCTATGTTGCATAAATTTCTTAAGTGAGTTTGCCCCGGTTTCTATTCGGATGGCTAAGGAGCAGGATTTACCCCTTAACCCGATGAAGATATCAGGTATTTGTGGCAGGTTACTGTGTTGCTTAGCCTATGAGAGTGAGCAATACCATGCTATGAAGGGGAAATTGCCTAAGGAGGGTCAGCGAGTATCTACACCTATGGGGGAAGCGAGGGTAGTCGGCGGTAACCTATTCAAGGAAATGGTAATAGTTAAGCTGGAGAGTGGGACTAATGTGGAATTGCCTCTTAGTGATGTTTCTAATATAAACCACTGAAGAACGCAGTTTTCATTGTGGGAGATATTTTTGCCATTCGTTCTGGGTTTGTAGGTAGTGGTAAGGGATGTAGAAAGCCATGCTCCCCCGTGGCCGATTAGGTTGACGGATTAATATCATCTTGGCTTCTTCAGGGGTTCTGCCCGCCTTACGACGATTACAGGGCATGCAGGCACTAACCACATTTTCCCAGCTATGTTTGCCGTCTTGGTACCGGGGAATAACATGGTCTAAGGTAAGTTGCTTGGTTTCCTTACCACAGTATTGGCAGGTGTATTGGTCACGGTTAAAAATCTCAAGGCGAGTTAGCTTTCTCTCGGGTCGGGGACGCTTAATCATATAAGCTAGTCGGATTACTGACGGGAGGGGGAGAATGTTATTGGCTGAGCGTATAAATCCTGAACCATTCTCTAACATATCAGCCTTACCGCGGTAGAGTAACACTATTGCTCGCCGAGCTCGACATATATTGAGAGGCTCATAGTTCTGATTTAGCACAAGGACGGGAAGATCTATCATATCCAAGGCTTCTCTCTGTACAGAAACTGGCTCATTTTACTAAAAAAACTCTGGTTATGCAAGCTTTAGCTTGAGCTGCTTAGCTCCAGCGACCCTTCCTGCCGCCACGAGTTATCTTCTTTCGGCTAGCTGTTGCATCAGTCCGGTAATCAGGAACAATGATATTCCATACTACGGTGATTTTGGGGTCGGCTAGCCGGGAGCTAATTGGGCTATCAATTTCATCCAGTGAACCGCGGGCAGTAATTACTGTCGGTAGCTGAGCATTATAACGATAGTTGATAACCTGATAAAGCTTTTCCCGTGCCCATGGTGTGGTTGTCTGCTCACCAAAATCGTCTAAGACAAGCAATGGGGCGTTCTTTACACTTTCGAAAAGCTGGTCATAGGATACCTTGCTCTCCGGGGTAAAGGTAGAACGTAGATGGTCAAGGAAATCAGGTACTACTACAAATAAGGCAGGCTGGTTGGCTTCATAACGATAGTTGACGATGGCAGCAGCCAAGTGGGTTTTACCACAGCCGGTATCACCCAGTAATACTAGCCAACCGTCAGGTGATTTAGCAAAGTCAAGAGCGGAGTGGAATACTAGCTCCAGGTTCTGGCGCTGCTCTGGCGGCAAGTTAACCCGCCTCCAGTCAAATTTACTAAAGTACATGTTTTTTTGCAGTTCAAACTCTGGACCCCAGCTATATTCTAATAAGACTTGTTTTTCCTCAATGACACATATTTGACATAGTCCAGAGTCAGTTAGGCGAGTGCGTATTCGGTCTTCGAGCTGTTCAATGGGAATGATAGCCACAATCACGGTAGGTAGTTCACCGTTACAGCGATGATTTAGTAGTTGGTCTAACTTTTCCTTAGCCCAAGGTGTGCTGGTTTGAGCACCTAAATCGTCTAAAACCAGTAGTGGAGCATTGCGTACCTGATCAAAGAACTCGTCATATGGTATTTCGCTATCGGTGTTAAATGTGGAGCGTAGGCGGCCCAGGAGGTCAGGGGTAGAGATAAAAAAGGCAGGCTGACCCTGGCTAACACGCTCGTTAGCGATAGCTGCTGCCAGGTGTGTTTTACCACAACCACTGGGACCAGCTAGGATTAACCAACCTTTGGCTTCAGTGGCAAATGTCTTGGCTGCCTCATAAACGAGGTGGAATTGTTCCTGGCTTATAGGATTACCGCTTCTCCCCTGGGGGAGCAGGTTATCAAAGGTTAGGCGAGTCAACGCTCCGAGGTTGCTATATCGCTGTAATCGGGCTTGGCTCTCTTTGTCTGATTCCTGCTGGGTGCAGCGGCAGGCAACAACTTGGCTAAAATCTGGCTTGCCTGAGGGTAGAAGAGGGTGGACAAATCCTGCCCCTTTGCAAATAGGACAACTTGAACTTGGTGAAAGTTCTTCTGTTTCCTCAGCGTCTGACCATGTGTCCATATTTACCTTTGATGTATTTATCCGGGTCTTTCTTAGAATCTCGCTGATATGTTCCATCGCTCCTGCCTTCTGCTGACCAGCGCTCTAAAATTGCTGAAATATAGCTCCATTTGCGTTTATTTTGGTTAACTGCCCCTTTGATGGCATCCCTAATCCAAGTCTCAGGATATAACTTCTCTGCCTCACGCAACTCTTCGGCAATCATCGGGGTTAGCATACCAATGTTCTGTTCATAAAGGGTGAAGATATCAGGTAGTTCCTCGGTCTCAATATCGATTTGTCCCTCAGCTTTTAGTCCCTTCAAGATGAGTTCACCATTTTGAATTTTAGCTACAACCTGTCTTTCAGACTCACTATTGAGAAAATAGACATCCTCGGGTACTCCATCTCTATCTAAGACAATATGAATGATAGTTCCCCGCTGTGTAGCCATCTCTAGGGCTGTATGCAACACCTCGCTAGGTGGATTTGCTGCCTGTGCGAGGCTGCTACTTAAGCTAGCATTACCTAAGAGTTCTCCATAGGTGATGAAGCGGGGATAGCCTTTTTTTTGGTAAAGTGCCTTAAAAATGTGGAGGGTTAACTTCAGCTCAGCAATATCGCTGATTTGGGGGAGTAGCCGACTGAAGAAAAGATTGGGTAGGGGGGTAAACTGCATCTTGGCTGGGAAACCTTGAAACTGTTCCATAGTTTACTTACTCTTCTTTTGCTTGATATCTTCCGACTTAGCTATCGGCATCTGAAGTGAAGTTTAAATGCTTCATAATAAACTTGGTTCTTCGCTACCAATATTTTCAAACTTAGCCAAGTCATGCCGGAAACGCAATTTTATTCGACCCGTAGGTCCATTGCGGTGCTTGGCAATTATTACATCAGCTTGCTCTCTAGGATATTCCCTACCACCATGCTGGAGACTTCCCCACTCTTGCGCATTAGGAAAATAGTACTCTTCACGATAGATGAACAAACAACATCAGCATCCTGCTCAATGCTGCCGCTTTCCCTCAGGTCGGAAAGCTGAGGTTCATGTGAAGCCCGTCCCTCCGGTGCACGGCTGAGCTGTGATACCGCCAGCACTGGCACATTGAGCTCACGGGCAAGTCCCTTAAGAGAACGGGAGATTTCACTGACCTCCTGAACTCGGTTATCGAACTTTCTGTCTCCCAGCATCAGTTGCAAGTAGTCAACAATAATGAGGTCGATACCGCGCTCATAGTTTAGACGAACAGCCTTACCTCGCATTTCCGCCATACGCAGCATCGGGGTATCATCAACATAAATTGGTGATTCAGACAGGATACCGGTAGCCTCCATAATTCGCCTTTCATTATCTTCCCATCCAACATACTCTTCCCTCTCCTTGCCATATCCTGTATGTAGACGAACCATTTTTGAGTTGACTCCAGATTCACTAGACAACAGACGCAAGACTAGTGAATCCCGTGCCATCTCTACACTGAACAGAGCCACGCATGCCCCTTGCTCCACGGCCGCATTTCTAGCGATACTGAGTGCCAAGCTGGTTTTACCCATGCTGGGTCTGCCACCGACAATAACCAGGTCAGAGCGCTGAAATCCGCCTAATAATTCATCCAGACCCCTATAACTGGAGAGCACATAAGGCAACTCCTCAGGACGTTCCTCGGGTGAGGTAGGCGCCGCCTCAAAGTACTTGTCCAGTACCTGGCGGATATGCGTCAAATCTCGGGCACCCTGTCCACGACGAAGTTTGAACAGGATGCTCTCCGCCCGCCCGAGACTGTCCTCAACGTCCGGGCCGGCCTCATAACCAATGGCAGCGATATGGTCACCAGCACTAATCATCTGACGCATCACTGACAGGCGATAGACAATTCTAGCATAGTGCTCAATATCAAGAGAAGTCGGGCATATGGATATCAGGTAACTTAAATGGGCAGCACCGCCACACGCCTCTAGTTTTTGTTGTCGAGCCAGCTCTTGAGCCACTGTAATCTGGTTTACCGCCTCATTGTGCTGATAAAGTGATAGGCAGGCTCCATATATCCATTGACTTTGTTCGTAATAGAAGTCCGCATTCTGAAGGAAGGTAGCAATTTTATAGATAGCTGTGCCATCTATCAGCAGTGAGCCAATAACTGCTTCCTCAGCATCCGTATCATGTGGCGGCAGTTTTTCGCCATACACTTTAGTCTGGTTCCTTTTCGGTAACAGTAACCTTAATTTTGGGTATTATATCCTTAGCTAATCTAATGGCTACCTCATAGTTGCCAAGTTGACGGATAGGCTTACCTAACTCTACCTTCCTTTTATCAATAACCAATCCAGCGCTGTTGTTTAGCTCGGAAGCAATATCGGCGCTGTTGATTGAGCCAAACAGGCGGTCTTTGGCACCAACCCGAGCTTTAAGGATAATCTCTTTACCTTCTATCTGCTGAGCTAGTCTAACTAGTTCAGCCTGGGCATCAGCTTGACTCTGGGCTTTTATTTTGAGCTGTGTGATGCTAGCTGCAGACCCGGCTAACAAGGCTAATTTTTGGGGGATGAGAAAGTTCCTACTATAGCCACTAGCCACTTCTTTTACCTCACCGGCTCGAGCCACATTGGGCACATCTTGCAGAAAAACAACCTTCATATTTTCCCCTTTTAATAATTATACTTCATCTGGTGGCGAAGTGAAAGGTTATCAGGAAAGAAATTTTTGGGCATAGATGGCAGCAGTAGCGCCATCACCAGCGGCCGTTATTGCTTGTCTAGCGGAGTCGTGGCGTATATCGCCAGCAGCGAAAATTCCGGGTATTTCGGTCTCCATCCTGTCATTGGTAATAATATGGCCATCATTATCTAATGATAAAATGCCCTTGACATAGTCAGTACTAGGTTTGAGGCCGATAGATATGAAGATTCCGGCTAAATTCAGGACAGATTCTTCTCCAGTTTTGACATCACGGAGCTTGATTCTTTTAACCAAATCTTCGCCCTCAATTTCGTCAACAATGGCATTCCACACAAATTGTATTTTGGGTTCAGAGAAAGCTTTCTCTTGTAGAATGCGGATGGCGCGGAGCTGGTCACGGCGGTGTATCACTATTACCTTGGAGGCAAACTTAGCAAGATGCAGGGCTTCAGTAATAGCGGCGTCGCCACCACCCACTACCGCTACTGGCACCTCTCTGAAGAAGGCAGCATCACAGGTAGCGCAGTAGGAGACACCCTTACCGGTAAATTTCTCTTCTCCGGGTATGCCTAATTTGTGTCGTTCGGAACCGCTGGCTATAATCACTGCTTTAGCTACAAAGTCGCCTTTAGTTGTCTTTACTACTTTTTGCTTCTCTTGGAGCTCAATACCAGTAGCCTCAGTGATAATAGTTTTTAGCCCATATTTTGTTGCTTGTTGGTGTATTGACTGTCCCAGCTCGAAGCCGCTAATGCCTTCAGGGAAACCGGGGTAATTATCTACCAGCTCACTTTCTGTTATTAGTCCCCCTACCAACCCTCTTTCTACAAGCAAGCTACTTAGCCTCGCTCGCGAGGTATAAACTCCGGCGGTAAGTCCAGCCGGACCTCCTCCAATAATAACTACTTCATTCTCCTTATTCATAGTTATTCACCCAGGACAGCGTCCAAATATCGCTTTAATTCTGCTTTGGGTTTATAGCCAACTATCTGTGAAAAGGGCTTTCCATTCTTGAAGATGATGAGATTGGGAATCGCCATTATGCTATATTTGGCAGCCACCTTTCGGTCCTGGTCAACATTGAACTTGGCCACGGTTATCCTACCGCTATATTCTTCAGCCAGTTCTTCTAGTACAGGGGCGGCCATAAGGCAAGGTCGACACCAGGGTGCCCAGAAGTCCACCACCACTGGTGTCTCGGCTTTAAGTACGATTTTATCGAAGTTGCTGTCATCTACAGTAATCGGTTTATTCATAGCTTTCCTCCCTGATTATTTGTAAGATACCTCGCTCCACTATCTGTTTGGCTAAACCAATGGCATTTTTAATAGCCCGAGATTGACTACGTCCGTGAGCCATAATGACATTTCCATTTACCCCTAGCAGACATGACCCGCCATATTCTCTGTAATCCATTCTTTTTACCAAGGAGCCTAAGCCTACATCATAAAGCAAGGCACGCCCATGAAGATGATAGGCACTGGAAATAAGTTGCCCTACTTGTCGCAGGTTTATAAAGGTGTCGCCTAAACCTTCAAGAGTCTTGATTACTATATTTCCGGTAAAGCCATCGGTAACGACGATATCTACGGTTCTCTTGGGTATGTCTTGTCCCTCTAAATTGCCGACAAAGTTTAAATTGGTCTTTCTGAGAAGCTTATGGCTTTCCTGAGTTAGACGGTTGCCCTTGGTTTCCTCTTCACCATTGCTAAGTAAGCCAACCCGCGGTGAGCTGATGCCGAGAATTTCTTTAGCGTAGATAGTACCCAGTTGAGCAAATTGAACTAAGAAACTGGGTCGGCAATCGGCATTAGCACCAGCATCAATAAGAAGAATGGGGGCAGCGGCATTGATGTGAAGAAGACTACCCAAGGCAGGGCGTTGGAGACCCTTTACCTTCCCCAGATTGAGAAGGGTGGCACCGACCACCGCTCCGCTATTGCCGGCGGAGACAAAGGCTGAAGCAGTGCCATTCTTTATCATGTTAATACCAACTACTATTGAAGAATCTGGCTTATTGCGGATAGCATTGAGCGGTGACTCACCAAGCTCAATAGTCTGGCTAGCCTCAACAATGTTGAGGCCCGGTTTGTTTAAATGGCGACCCGCCAGCACATGGAGTATGGATTTCTTGCCTACCAGAGCAATATCTACCTTGTATTCTTGGGCTGCTTTTATGGCTCCCTTAACTATTTCGTGGGGAGCATACTCCCCACCAGTGGCATCAACTGCAATTATCATTTACTTTCTCGGATAATGTTTTTAACTGCTGGGGCTCCTCTCCCAAAGGTCACATCGACCTCCCCAACGGGCAAGAACCTGACCATTAAGCGAAAGCTGGGCAATCTCGCATAGGTTAGGGCAGGCTTTGCATTGAAATGATGAAGTATGATACTTTACTTCACTTACGCCAAATCCTTTGAACTTGCTTCCATTGTTGTTATTTAGTAACTCTTCATGCACCAGTAGGGCGGCTCCTATTGCTCCCATAATCTCATGATGAGGTGGTACAATAATTTGGATATTAAGTTCTTCTTGAATAGCCTTCACTATAGCCTGGTTAAAAGCAACCCCGCCCTGAAAAACTACTGGCGATTTAATATCCTTACCTAAGCCAACATTATTAAGGTAATTGCGCACTAGTGCTTGGCATAGTCCATAGAGAATATCCTCAGTGCGATGCCCCATTTGTTGTTTGTGAATCATGTCTGATTCAGCAAAAACGGTACATCGCCCGGCAATGCGCACCGTGGTATCACTAGCCAATGCCCGCCGGCTGAACTCCTCAATGCTCATATTAAGGCGCAATGCTTGATGGTCAAGGAAACTACCAGTGCCGGCAGCACATACCGTGTTCATACCGAAGTCAATTACCACCCCGTCTCTAATTATGATAATTTTACTGTCCTGTCCCCCAATTTCAATAATGGTTTGCGCTTCAGGCAGATATTGCAAAGTAGCTACAGAATGGCTAGTAATCTCATTCTTAACCAAATCAGCACCAACGATAACCCCAGCCAGATAGCGGGCGCTGCCGGTAGTAGCCACACCACAAATATCAACATCCTCAGGCAATTGCTGTTTGATTTGCTTTAGCCCTTGCTGCACCATTTCAATGGGCTTGCCTTCGGTTAAAAGGTAAAGGCTGGCAACAAGCTCATCATTTTTATCCAGCATAGCCAATTTAGTAGTTACTGAGCCAACATCAATACCCAAATAGGCTTCCATAAACTCTCCTCAGGCTGGCGCTCATCTATTATTGCCCTTTCTTCGTTTGCGTTCTAGCAGGTCGACGAATGCCTCCAGTCGGGTCAACATACCTGCTTTGGCTACTTGCTCATCACAAAGTATAGTTAATACCGGGATATTTTCTTTGGTTGATGGCATTATATTTTGAGCTATTATTTCAGGCATACAGGTGAAAGGAGCCAAGTGTATCAAACCGTCATACTCCTTAGCGTGGAGTACCTTTTCCCCCACCGATTCCCAGCCATCGCCACCAATATCCCGCTTGAGGTAGGGTAGAGCTGCCTTGTGGATTCTGGCTTTCTCATTCACGCCCAGGGGATTAAGAAACAGGCTGAATTTTGTCCACTCTGAGATAAAGGTCGTTCGTCTTACCTCTACCCCCAGCTTGCCCAACTCGCTCTCCACATCTAGATTGGAGAATGGCTCCAGAAGTACATAAAACTCCCCGGTAATACCAACAATCAAAGGCTTATACTGGGTATCCTTATCTATTTGGTTGAGCTGGTCAATGTAGTCTATTTGCACCTTCTTCAGGGTAGCATAATCGTCTGCCTTGTCAATAGCTTTAATTGCTTTAGTAAATAGACGATTAGCTGCCCCCGTTATCCGCTCTACAGGGCGCACCTTTTGAACTACCCGCTCTATTCTATCCAGGGCACTTAGTTTAGCCAGACCAAAGCGGAAGGCTGATATAATCTTAAACCAGGAAGCATAGTTTGACAAACGCTTAATTATTTTAAGTAAGCCAAATAACTTCTGCTCAGAAACCCCCAACTGGACCATTTCACAATTATATCCCAGGTCATGAAGGATTTGTTCCTGTATTTCAGCGTAGTAGCCCAGGCGACAAATGCCAGTGCCGCCGGCCATAATAAGGGTATCGGCTCCTAACTCGACAGCTTCAATCATGTTACCTAGAGTCAACTTAAACGGTATACAAAGCCCTTCGGGGGAGTGTTTGATACCTAAAGACAGGGTGCGCTGGTTATTGACTGGTGGTATCACACAGTCAACATTAAGCCTGTCAAATAGAGCCTTAAGCGGTATATAGAGGTTGCCCATATGGGGTATGCCTACACGCATACTTTTACCTGTCTCCGTTTCTTTTTGCGGAGCATATCTACGAAGGCTTCAAGGCGATTTATTACTCCTGCCTTCGCTGTGTGCTCATCGAAGATGAGATTAAGTACCGGAAGTCCATCTTTTATTGACGGCATGATATTGCGGGCCATGGTTTCTGGTAGACACCCAAACGGTTCAACGTGAACGAGTCCGTCCCAGTCTCTAGCGTGGAGCACCTTTTCTCCTACCGATTGCCAGCCATCTCCAAACACATTCCGGGAAAGATAGGGCATAGCTGCTTTGTGGCTTCTATCCTTTTCCCGTAAACCAAGAATGATAGGGACGGGGGTGAACCTGATCCATTCCCCTACACTGAGGGGGCGGCATACCTCAGCACCTAGCCTTCCCAGCTCGACGTCCATATCCATGTTAGCAAAGGGGTCAATCGCGATGAAAAACTCACCAGTAATACCGATCTTTAATGGGATGGGTGGAGACACTGTGGGTAAATTCTTGAGTGTTTGTAGATACTCTTGCCTTACTCGTTTAAGTTCTTGATGGTCAGCAGCGTTTTCAATGGCCTTAGTTCCATCTCTATGGATTCGGCTGACTTCTCCTCTGTCTCGCTCTACAGCCCGTTTCTTATGTACCATCTGCTCGAGTTCATGCAGCACATTCATTTTGGTCAGACCGAAGCGGAGGCCTGTTATTACCTCCCGCAGCGGAGTCCCTCGGGTAATCCGTTTCACCATGTGCATTATACCAAGCTCTTGGCTTACCATCTCAAAATCGTAGCCTAGCTCTCGTAGAATCGCTTCCTGAGCCTTGTGGTAATAGCCAAAGCGGCAACCATAGAGCCCCCCTGGCATTATTATAGTGTCCGCCCCTGATTCTAAGGCCTCAATCATGTTGCCAAGGGAGAGTTTGAAGGGAAGGCAAACCATCTCCGGTGAGTATTTAACGCCCAAGGAGAGGGTGCGCTGACTTGTCGGTGGCGGAACAACAACGCCAACATTCAGCCACTTAGCCATAGCAGCTATCCCTACATAGATATAGCCCATATGAGGAAAGGTTACCTGCATGACTCTGCCTGTATCCTCCTCTTTCTGTATATCATATCAAGGAAGGCTTCTAGTCGAGTAACTATACCAGCTTCAGCAGTGTGCTCCTCTAGGGTAAGGCTCATAAAAGGAGTAGTCTTTAGCCTGCTAGCTTGACGACGCACCATATCCATCATTAGCGAATCAGGTCCGCAACCAAAGGCCATTATGCCAATAATACCATCTACTCCATTTTGTAGATAGTGTCCTCCAGCACCGACAACCTCTTCTTCATATGTCCAATAGGCTCTGCCCACTAATCTGGCGGTGGCTAATTGAAGCTCTTCTGCGCTGAGCATCTCCGGGGTTAATACCCTATTATGAGCCTGCTCAAGCCGAGAAATAAAGCGGTGATTTATATGTTCATCATAGAGGAGATAGGGGTGACCAATGATGGCAATGGTGGCTCGGGTTGAACTTAGGTAGCTGGAATTTGCTTCTGCCTCAGGTATGCCTGATATTATTTCTATTGCCTGCGGCGGCGTTAAGTTATGGCTGGACATTAGCTCGTGGTAATTTAGGTGAGCTTGCCAGGCGGCTAGGCTGGCTTGCCTGACCTTAAATGGATTCCAAGTAAAATGTCGTCCCAGTTGGTAAATGGCTTGATACAGCTTACGCTTCCCCTTATTAACGTCTACATCCATATCCAAGATAGGTGGCGATTCAGGGATAACTGCATTGGTCATATCAGGCAAGCCAAGAAACTTGGAGCAATTATAGACTTTGCTTTTCACACTGCGGATGGCAGGGATAAAAATATAGTCGCACTTTCCTACCAGGTAAAGAACATGACCCAAGAAAACCTTTACTGGCAAACAGGTATCAGCCACTACTCGTGACGAGCCTGATACCATCATGTCTTGAGTGGTTGGTGGTGAAACCACCACTTCTGCCCCCAACTCCTCAAAGAAGCGCTTCCACACAGGGTAGTATTCGTAGTAGAGTAGAGCTCTGGGAATACCTATCCTAATCATTTATTTTGCTCAAACTCTTCTTTAACCCTGATAACTATTTCGGGATTGGCTACCAAGTCAACAACAGTCATGGCTAGAGCTTTGGCGGCATCAAGCATCCCTTGAATACCTGCCTCTGAGGCAGCCGCCGAGGCAAATTGGGGAGAATGGGCTACTACTTCCACTGGGGCTATGGCTACGAAAGGGTGGATGCTGGGAACTAGCTGACTAACATTACCCATATCGGTGCTACCAAAGAATTTATTGGGGTCAAGGGCTTCTACCTTGCGTCCCAGAGATTGCATGTTTTGAGTAAATAGCTGAGCTAGAATTAGATTATTACGCAGGGGAGCATAGCGTATTTCCCCCCACCTATATTCTAGGCGAGCACCACTAGCCGTGGCAGCTCCGATAAAGCAATTCAGAACCTTCTGTTTCAATTCATCAAGATAGTTATCATCCTCAGCACGTATCAGAAAGCTTCCAGCACTGTGAGACGGGACGATATTAGCCGCCTCCCCACCATCGGTAATAATACCGTGGATGCGAGCTTTATTCTTAATGTGTTGCCTGAGCGAATTTATGGCGACGAATGAGTTTATCATTGCCTCTAGAGCATTAATTCCAGCTTCTGGTCGAGATGCGGAGTGAGCTGCCTTGCCAAAAAATTCGACCTCTAGAGCTAGGCAGGCAAGGGCTCGGGTAATGGCGACATCACATACTCCTGGGTGCACCATCATAGCCATATCCACATTATCAAAGGCTCTCCTCTCAGCCATTATTGCTTTGCCTCCATATTGCTCCTCAGCCGGTGTCCCAATGACCATTATACTACCCCCGAACCGGTCTGTAGCTAGCTTAGAAGCTACACCGGCACCAATGGCACAGGCAGCTATTAAATTATGACCGCAGGCGTGACCAAGATTAGGTAGGGCATCATACTCAGCCAGAATAGCAATAGCCGGTTTGCCTTGTCCATAGCTCCCCCTGAAAGCAGTGGGTAGCTCACAGATGCCCCTTTCTATAGAGAAACCATTTTCCTCCAGGTACTGGGTTAACCAGGTGCTTGCCTTAACCTCTTGGAAAGCTAGTTCAGGGTTAGCATGGATTATTAGGCTTAGCTCACTGAGTTGGTGATGGCGAGCGTCTATTCCACCTATGACTTGAGCCTTTAGTTTTTCTATATCCAAATTCTCTCCATTCTGAGGATAGCTTTCTAATAGCACTCATTATAGCTTAATGTAACTAGGATTTCTAGGCTTTAACACCCTGTCCTCAGGGGAAGGCTTGACTCTCTACTTGAAAATAATTAAACTAATAATAGAGGAAACAAGATGCCGATTTATGAGTATGTTTGCTCCGTTTGTAATCTAAAGTTCTAGCTGCTACGAATGATAAGTCAGGCTAGTGAGGGAGCTTCCTGCCCTCGCTGCCAAAACAATGCTAAACGGGTATTCTCCATATTCTCCTCCTTTACCACAGATGAAAGCGGACTAACTACGCATATAGCTGGCAACAACCCCTGTTCTAGCTGCAGTGCCTTTAGTTGCGATAGCTGCCATCTTTAATTAAGGTGGGATATGCTAGCCGGATGTCAGCCAAGGTAGATAGCTCCGCCGTTCAGGATGGCTAGCCGCTCTACCACCATAGCTTCTCGTTTAATACCAGTGGCTCATGGGCAGTGGTTCAGCAGGGAATGAATGAAGCTAACCGCTATGCCCGCCGCTACCGCTGGCTGGGTGAAGCAGTCAATAGCTTTGTCAACGAGTCCCACTCTGCCATCCTGTCCCAGGCAAGGGGACAGGCACTAAATCTGGTTGCCAGTGAGAGCAACCCCGCCCGAACTACTATCACGGATATAGCCACTAACCAAAAGCCAGAGCATATCTTGTCCGACTTAAAAATTGGTAACTCTGAACCTACCTCCCCATCACTATCAAAGCACCAATGACCTCCACACCGATAGCCTAAGTCGGATTCTGTTAAGTACCTATGAGTGCCAGCTGCAGGACTGTGAGCAGTTGCTAGGGCTAAAGGGAGTAGGACCCAAGACCATCCGTGCCCTGAGCCTTATTTCCGAGCTGGTCTACGGGGTGGCTCCCAGCTACCGAGACCCCGCCCGCTACAGCTTCACCCACGGCGGTAAGGATGGCATCCCCTACCCCGTTGACCGCCAGACCTACGACCAGTCAATCGAGCTACTCTCCAAAGCCATCCACAAAACCAAACTTGGTGTTAGAGAGAAAAATGAGGCGATGGGTAGGTTGGAGAGGGTGAGGATAGAATAGTTAAGATTATAGTTTGAATCCTCTTTGGGGAACGGATTGGCTATTTCCAAATCTGACAGATGAAAGATAATTTGCTATAATTAGATTGGGCGTATGGAAAGTTTGCTTATTTGGATGTTAAACGCTATAGCTTATTATTTTGAGTAAGGCGGTTTAGTGGTATGAACGCATTTGAGGATATTACACGAAAAAGGTCTATGCTCCTAACTGCCAGAATGCGCTTCTCTCCTCAGATCCAGCCAGTGAAGGAAACTGCTATAGACAAAATAATCGAGCAAATCTTATTTTTTGTGACCCCTACTGAAAAAGGCTTAAGCGTAGAAGAAATACAATATATCTTTTCTTCTGGAAGTGTTGGTTACGCAATTAGCTCTTCTGATGTGGAGAATTCCTGCAAACGGCTGGGCAGAAAACAAAGAATTGTGCCACAACAAAAGGGAGACCTTGAACTGTATAGATTGTCGGAGAAGGCCAGCCGTGAGCTTGGTGGGACGCATCATCGAACCGAAGTCCGCTTTAATTCTGTTGTAAATAGGCTTTTTAAGAATGCGAAAGAAGGAGCTTCTGCATTTAGGGCTCCTTTTTTGAAACTCCTGTGTATCATCTTTTCGCAACTTGCAGAGGAATATGTCCGCGTAATTAAAGGGGACATTAAGGCCGACGAGTTCTTATCCTTCCCATTTGTTTCCTCCGCTTTGAAGGAGGTCAAGAAAGAGTTCGTTTCAATTGACGGCTCCCTTTTTGAGAGTGCTACCCTATCTTTCTTTCGAGATAGCGATCCAGAATATGATGCCATAAAATGGAATATGGTGCAGAATTATTATATTGCAAAAGCACTTGGCTTAGACCCTGGCGGCGTTCTCTTGTCCAAGGAAGCATTCGGGCACGCAATATTCTATCTGGATACTAACATCATAATCGAAGCCCTAGAACCAAAAGACAGGTATCATAAGAGCTTTCTGGCTTTTAATAAAGCATGTAAGCAACTGGGTATTACCCTAAAGGTATGCCAAATTTCACTCGATGAGCTACGAAACTGGCTTGCGTATCAGCGTGAACTCATGGAAAAAGTCATTGACCAGATCCCGGATGAGGCAGCATCAGAGGTGAGCTCCATCTTTTACGAAATCTACTGTGAAAAGAAAAGAGCAGGTGAAGCTATTAGCGTTGGTGAATTCTTTACAAGTTTCGACTCCCCAATGGATCAGCTGAAAGGTCTCTTTGAAGTGGAATTGGAAGACGATATATGGTTTGATGAAGCAAAAAACAAAGCAGAGGCTATAACCTTTGCTGAAACTTTAAGGTCCAAATTTTTCGCTATGCGTAGGCGTTACAAATCGCGGGGGGCTGCTATTCGCGATGCTCTGTTGCTCCTTTGGCTTCAAAAATTGAGAGAGGAAAATGGCGATAATATTTGGCTAATTACTACGGATACATCTCTTCCCACATGTCCACCGCCAAACGCTTCTTCAGGGTCACTTGCTATCACTTTGGATGCAATCTTGCAATGGATTTCGACAATGGTTGTTCCAGAAGATGCAGTAGCTGACTTCACAAGTATATTTGCAGAGATGCTAAAATACCGACTTCTACCACAGGACAGGATTTTTGATTTGGAGGATTTTCTAATATTCCACGAAATGCACCTGTCATGTAAGGAACTGCCAGCAGAAGATGTTGAGAACTGCATTCGATATATTAGGGTTAATGCCCCTATGCTTGACCCCTCAGACCCGGCTGATAGAGAAAAGCTTGCTTACGAAGTATCCAAATTCTTCGCTGATCCCGGGAGGAAATACAAACAGGAAATAGCAAGGCTGGAAGCCAAGAAAGACGAGGTTGAGCAAGAATATAAAAAGGACCTTGAGGAGCGCGATGGAAAAATTGAAGAACTGGAGAGAAAATTTTCGGAATATTCGGAAAAGACCGGAAAAGAGTCTCTGAGAAGATCGGCACAGCTTAGGCTAGGCATTACTACAATCGTATTCCTAGTGTTGGAAGGTTTAGTCGTTATTCTTGCCAGCCAGTATGGTGAAGGGTCAAATCTATTCCAAAAAGTATTGAACTCGTGGTATTTTCTGGTCGGAGGGTTTGCAATAACTATCGCGCTGGGTTGGTTTTTTCTTGGGAAGAAAAGACTCGAAGCTCTTGGCTGGTCATTCACGAAAATATTTAGGTCTGGAATGTCATAACCATGAGATAACCTCCCTCTCTTGTTAAGCCTACGACAAATCAAACCCCCGCAAAAGTTATGTTTTTCCCTTATTGAAGAAGCCTTTTGCTTTATTGATATATCAAGACATTACTTTACTTCTGCTAAACCATAAATAACCCCCAGCCACCCCACCCAAGATTATAGCCAGTCCTGCGGTTATACCAGCACAGAACATGGTCGCATCATACCAGAAGCCCCGGGGGAAGAGCATTATCAGGTAGTCTTTGGTCGGGTCAAGCTGCCATAGCTCATTGGTGAAGCTGATGAGGTGAAACTGGTAAAATAGACGGTCAAAACCTAATAGCGTGCCTAATCCTATAGCCAGCATCAAGGCAAGCGTAATACCACCTCCACCAACCACCCCCCGCGTCAGCCACCGCCAATATCTTCTCTTGCGCCATAAGAGGCAAACCCCGACATAAGCTAGAGCATAAATCAGCGTGCCCAATAAAACCCAATAATCTAGCCAAATTAGACTTTTAACATCCTTGAGGTGAATTACCTCTTTCTCATTAAATAGCTCAAACGGCTCGCCATCCTTCACCGCCGTAAGGCTGATATACTCCTCATTAGAGTTAAAGTAACTAATTAGCTCGGAGGCTGCTTTCTCTAGCTCTGAATCAGCCAAACCGGTAGTCCGGCTGACATTGTATTTACTAAAGCCATAGTTATACAACCAGTGGCTATTTACTGCCCAGCCGATGCTTACTGAGAGTAACAGAATGGGTAGGCAGAGCGTAAAAACCCACTTAGTGGCAATGCCAAGAATTTTCAACCTTTTATATATCCCCACTGGCTCGTATCCAGATTTTACACTGTCAGGGCTAAAAAGAGTAGTATTCTATCTACCTCATTCCCTTAGGTTTTCTTACTTGGAAACCCACCCCCTTTATCCCCCTCCCTTGGTAAAGGGAGGGGGAATTATATGTAAGAGAGGCTCCGCTCACCAGAGGCGACTCTGTCGACCTCTCTTTGACTCTCCTTACGATATCTCCTCCTTCAAAGGAGAGAGGGGAAGATATCTGACATGGGGGTTTCCAGGTTGTCTAATAAGTCCAAAAACCACGATTTTTTGAAGCTAAGCATTTTCCCGCTCAAAGCTACAGTAGTAGCTTTTTGGACAGCCTATTTCGCCCCTCTTAAACTCCCCAAATACTATTCTGAGAAGAGTGAGTACAACAAACCTGGTAAGGCAAAAACCTTTTAATTGAGGCTGCTTATTGAGGGTAGTTTGAAGGGGCGTTAGCCCCTTCAAAAATAATTACACCCCCTTCCCTTAATAAGGGAAGGGGGTCAGGGGGATAGGTCACCATATTAAATAATGGATAAAAACCTTATCTATTTCGGTGGTAAATCCAACCTTGAAAGAATACGCAAGAAACCAGCCCTGTGTTATAATTATTTAAATGCTGAGTTAGAAGGTGCCATGTTTACCCACCTCCATGTCCATACCGAATATAGCCTGCTTGATGGCATGTGCCGTATCCCCCAACTGGTTGCCAGAGCCAAAGAGCTGGGGATGGATAGCCTGGCGATAACTGACCATGGTGTTATGTATGGTGTTATGGAGTTTTACTTGGCAGCCAAGGAAGCCGGCATAAAGCCTATTATCGGCTGCGAGGTTTATGTCGCTCAAAACAGTCGCTTCGACCGTAATGCCAGCGATAGGAAGAACTACCACCTTACTCTACTAGCTAAAAATCAGACCGGATACCGGAATCTAATTCAGCTCACCACCAAAGCACACCTTGAGGGTTTTTATTATAAGCCAAGGATGGATAAGGAGCTTTTTGAGCAATATCACCATGGTCTTATTGCTCTCTCTGGCTGCGTTGGCGGTGAGGTTCCCCATCTCATCTTAGAAGGGCACCTTCAGGAAGCAAAACAGGCTGCCTTGTGGTATAAGCAAACATTTGGCGATTTCTACCTGGAAATACAGAGACATCCTACCCCTGAGCTGGAGCAGATAAACCAGCATCTTATCCCTATGAGTAGTGAGCTGGATATACCACTGGTGGCTACCAATGATGTCCACTATGTCAACCGGGAGGATGTTTCTGCTCATGACCTGCTGCTGTGTATTGGCACTAACTCTTCTATCCATGATGAGAAGAGAATGAGAATGGCAGGTGACTTCTTCTACCTAAGAAGCCCACAGGAGATGGCAGAGCTATTCAAAGATATCCCTCAAGCGCTGGAGAGCACCGAGCTTGTTGCTGAAATGTGCAACCTAAAGATTGAGTTTGGGCGTCTCCACCTACCCGAGATAGACCTATCTGAAGGCAAAACGGCTGACCAGTTCCTAACTGAACTGTGTCATCAGGGTTTATATCAACACTATCCCCAGCCTACCCCAGAAGTACAGGAGCGACTCAACCATGAACTGGAGGTAATAAGACAGACTCAGTTCGCCAACTACTTCCTTGTTGTCTGGGATATCATCTCCTTCGCCAAGGAACACAATATTCTGTTCGGGGTTAGAGGTAGTGCTGCTGCTAGTATTGTCCTGCACTGCCTGGGTATTACCGAGGTTGATCCTGTTCAAAATAAGCTGGTCTTTGAGCGTTTTCTTAATGTGGAGCGCAAGGAGATGCCAGATATAGATTTGGATTTTGAAGACAACCGCCGTGATGAGGTTATCTCTTATGTATCACGGAAATACGGACACGACCATGTCGCCCAGATAATTACTTTCGGCACATTAGGCGCCAGGGCAGCCATCAGGGATGTGGGTCGGGCCCTAGGTATGCCCTATAGTGATGTTGACCGTGTAGCCAAGCTGGTGCCATTTGCCCCAAGTATGACCCTAGAAAGAGCCCTGAGCGAGAACAATGAACTGCACAATATTTACTATGATGATGCCACAGTTCGCAATCTGGTTGACTCAGCCCGAAGAATAGAGGGTATTGCTCGTCATGCCAGCACTCATGCCGCCGGCATAGTCATATCTAAAGAGCCTCTCACCAGGTATGTCCCGCTACAGCAGGTAAGCAAGGGTAACGGCGAGACTATGGTTATGACCCAGTTCACTATGGATGATATTGCCCGGATTGGACTACTAAAGATGGACTTCCTTGGATTAGGCAACCTCACCATCCTGGGTAAGGCCAAGGAGATTATCCTCGATAACTGTGGCATTAATATTAACCTGCACCATATTCCTATGGCTGATGCCAAGACCTTTGAGCTACTTTCCTCAGGGGAAACGGCTGGCGTGTTTCAGTTAGAGGGGGCTGGCATGCGCCGCTACATCAAGGAGCTTAAACCAACCTCCTTCAGCGATATTGCGGCTATGATTGCCCTGTATCGCCCTGGTCCTATGGAGCACATCCCTACCTTCATTAAAGCTAAGCACGGCATTGAGCCAATCCGCTACCCCCACCCCGCACTATCAAACCTCCTTGAGGAAACCTATGGGGTGATTGTATATCAGGAACAGGTGCTATTTATTGTTCAGGCTCTCGCTGGCTACAGCCTGGGGGAGGCTGACATCTTCCGCAAGGCAATGGGTAAGAAGATTCCAGAGGTTATGAAGAAAGAAAGGCGTAACTTTGTTGCTAAAGCCAGGAAGAATGGATACTCGGCTGAGGTAGCCGCTGAAGTCTTCAATCTAATTGAACCCTTCGCTGGCTATGCCTTCAATAAGGCTCATAGTGTAAGTTATGCTCTTATTGCCTATCAAACCGCTTACCTCAAGGCAAACTATCCGGTAGAATATATGACTTCTTTCCTACTTACCAATGCTGACCAGTCAGAGAAAGTAGCTACTGCGGTTGCTGAATGCCGCCGCCTGGGCATTACCGTGATGCCACCTGACATAAACCGCAGTCAAGCCAGCTTCTCTATAGAAAAGGACGCTAAAGATAATACTTCAGCCATTCGCTTTGGGCTAGCCGATATTAAGAATGTTGGACCAGGGGCTATAGAGTCTATTATTACCGAGCGAACTAAAGGAGGCGAATTCGAATCCATAGAGGACTTATGCCGTCGTTGTGACCTACGCGGTATGAACAGGCGAGTGCTAGAAAGCCTGATTAAGGCTGGAGCCCTGGACTCCTTGGGTAGCCGTGGCACTTTACTCCATAACACCAATCGTATCCTTTCCCTAGCTCAGCGGGAGCAGCGCCTCCGAGAAACAGGGCAGTCTACTATGTTCGATCTGTGGGGTGAGGTAACACCAGCTCCTCTACCTAGCCTTGAACTGGCACCCTCCGATATTTCTGATAGGGAGAAGGGTACTTGGGAGAGAGAATTGATGGGGGTTAGTCTTTCCGAGCCCCCTTTCAGCCCAACAGCCAAGGGGACAGATGCAAAAAACATTTTCTGCGGTCAGATTGATGCCGAATTGGTGGGGCAAAACATTGTTGTCGCTGGCAGGGTCGCTTCGGTTCGTTACCTCTTCACTAGGGGTAATAAAGCCTTCGCCAGTACCATTCTTACAGATTTTAGTGGCGAGGTTGAGATTATGGTCTGGCCCAAGGTCTATACCAGTAGTAAAGACCTGTGGCAGGAAGGTAATGAATTAGTGGTTGAGGGTAAGGTAAGGCTAAGAGATGACCGAGTTCAGCTAAACTGTGACAATGTGGGCCGTTACCAGTCACTAGCCCAAGGTGAAGAGGTTGTTACATCTCAACCCAGTGAAGCCGCGGTGGTAGCTGAAGAGACCACGGCCTACACGACACCAGCCAAGGGTCGCCGACTGGTAATAAGCATCAGTCAGACCGGTGATGAGGCTAGTGATATAGCCTATCTACATAAACTGATTGATACCCTCGGAGAATTCCCGGGACAGGACGAGGTGAACCTCTGCGTTATCAATGAAGAAAAGGTTATTAACCTCAAGCTGTCCAATGTGTATACTAACTATTGCCCAGAACTTTATCAGCGGCTAGTAGAGTTGGTAGGAGAAGAGGGGCTGAGGCTAGAACCCCTTGCTCCATAGTGCTACAATATGCAACCAGGGAAAACTCTAAAATGCCTTCAGGTGATACATTACCGGGACATAGAAAAAGACTGCGGGAGAAGTTCAGTAGGTCGGGTCTGGCTGGCTTTCACGACTACGAGATTATTGAATTGCTCCTGAGCTTGGGCACGCCGCGCCAGGACTGTAAACAGCAGGCAAAAGAAGCCATCAAAAAATTCAAAACTCTGCGTGGAGTGCTGGAGGCTCCCCCTGAGGAGTTACAGCAAATAGATGGTATCGGTGCCCATAGTGCCTTTGGCATCAAGCTGATGCAGGAAGTAGCCAGGGAGTTTCTTAAAGAGAAAATTGTTGATAAGCCCATTTATAAATCCTCACAGGAGATCTTTGATTACCTATACCATTCAATGCGAGACCTCAAGAAAGAGGTGTTCAAGGTTATTTATCTAAATAGTCAGAATCAGATTATTGAAGCACAAGACCTCTTTAAAGGCACCATAAATAGCAGCTCAATCTCCAACCGTGAGGTTATTGAAGGTGCCATTAAATATAACGCTGCCTCGCTAATTTTCGTTCATAACCACCCTTCAGGCAACCCTGAGCCCAGCCAGAGTGATAAGGAAATAACCAGAGGCTTGGTTTATGCCGGAAGCATCATGCGGATTAAGGTTTTAGACCATATTATCATCGGCGATAATAGGTACTTTAGCTTCGCTGGGGAGGGACTGATTGAGGAATATGAACTGGATTTCTTTAACTCGAAAGTAAGAGGAGCTTCCGAGGCTAAACGAAGACCCACAGCTAAGCTATTTAACTCCTAACTTCATTAGCGCTGATAGCCACAAGCACAACAACTTGTTGTCCCAATGGTATTAGTTTTATCCGTACATATGTCTGCTCTTATTCAGATAGGTTGCAATTTTGAAGTGTGGTGTATGTTTGGCTTTGAGTTCGGTTCACAATGACAGCCGCTTCTTATCATTGCGAGCCAAAGTTGCGAGGAACCAAGTGACCAAGCAGGAAGCGAACCAATCTCATGATTGATTCGGCACTTCAGGGTCTTCTCTATATACTTACTATACCCGTAACCCAAAAACTGTATAGTATGTCCTGGACACCGCACAATAGGGGCTTGACTTTTTTAATGGACTATGATAGACATTGAGCATCTTTAATAGACTCTAATAGTCTGTGAGTAACAAGCATCTGTTGTCAGAAGCACACAGAGCGAGGTCAGTATATAAGAATATGCTGGTCAAAGAAAGGAGGTAACCGATGGTTAACCAAAAGCCCAGTATCCTGATTGTTGATGACGAACAGGTGGTATGTGACCTTCTCAATGACGACCTCAGTGAGCGGGGCTATCTATGCACTTCAGTTCTCAACGGTAAGGATGCTCTCGCTAAACTAGCAACCAAGGATTTTGATGTGGTTTTGCTGGATATTAGGCTACCTGGAATGTCCGGTATGGAGGTGCTACGGGAGATATGGTTAAATCATGGCAATACGGCAACCATCATGATAACTGCTATTAACGATGTTAATACCGCTGTTGAGGCTATGAAGCTGGGGGCTGCAGACTATCTGGTTAAACCATTTGACCTTAATAGAGTAGCTACCAGCATACGCACCGCCGTAGAAAGCAGGCAGGCTGCTAAAAAAGCCTCTACTGAAATGGGGGCTATCGCCCGTGGCGTAGAGGCACAATTTGACCCGTTTTCCGTTTTATCAAGGACGGTGACCGACAGAACTATTGAGATTGCCCGGCAGCTTAACGTAGCTGACGAAGAAATTCAGAGGTGGGCAGCAGCAAAAGCAGTGGTTGATTCCGAGAGGAACAAAATAATCAAGCCTAGACCAAACAAATCCAAGTAAACTTCACTTGTCCAAGAATAGGGGTATCAAGGGTTACATATATACAAACCAAAGTCCAGTGAGTACCGGAATTGAGCGAAGGAAGGCAATATGACAGAACTTATGATTGTTCAGGAAGTGGCTGATTATTTGCGGGTCACCGAGAAGACCATATATAGGCTACTAAAGCGGCGTAGCATCCCGGCAACCAAGGTAGGACATCAGTGGAGATTCAGCAAGGACTCAATTGATGGGTGGCTGCAACAAAGCTCAATCGTGACAAAGGCAAATATCCTTGTCGTCGACGATGAGGAGACGATTCGTTTATTGTTTCAGGAAACGCTGGAGGAGCTGGGACACTCAGTGATAACTGCTGAGACTGGTTCTGAAGGACTGGAATTGGTGAAGCAAAGTGATTTTGACCTGGTTTTTCTTGACCTCAAGATGATGGGAATGGATGGTGCCACGCTTTTTAAGCATATAAAAACCATCAAGCCCACATTACCAGTAACTATAATAACCGGTTATCCTGAGAGTGATATAATGGCGCAGGCACTGGCTCACAGTCCTTTTGGAATTATGAATAAACCCTTCGGTGAAGCCGACATTATTACGGCTGTCAACACTTTTCTTCGAATTACCAGGCAGCAATTTTAATGCGTTTTTACACTAATTATAGTGTTTGAGGCAGTATGAGCTTTAGTAAGAAACTAATGCAGACTTATTTTAATATTGCTTATAATCAAGTGTATGATTTTACCACTGCCCGACTCAATCGTTATCGCAAGTTACAGGAGAGATGTGTTGGTAAGCTTGAGCTCAAGGACAATGACAAAGTACTATGCGTAGGTATTGGTACTGGCAATGAAATCCTTCATATCTTGGGAATAAGCAGAAATGTTAGCATCACAGGGGTGGATTATTCTAGTGCAGCACTTCGTAAGGCGCACAAGAAAGCATTGAGATTGGGTAAGGAAATCGAGTTGCTTCTTATGGATGCACGGAAGTTTGAATTTGCCGCAAGTAGCTTTGACAAGGTACTATGCTTTCATGTCATGGACTTCATACCGGAGAACACGGAAGTCACCAGCGAGATTCTTCGAGTGCTGAAGAAGGGAGGGCAATTTGTAATAACCTATCCATCAGGCAAGGAAGGTCCAAAGTTAGGATTCAATCTACTGAAAGAAGGTATTCATCATTATGTCGATTCGGGTAAGCACCGTATCAGAGCCTCTTTGAAATTCGTAACACAAATGGTGGGGGGAATTGTCTACCTGCCCCTTCTTTTCCGTCCAAAGAAAGGATTCTATTCACGCAGCCAACTAGAAGCAATAATCACTGAATCAACGACTGGGGATTTTCGAATAGAGGAGGACACTGTCTATCAAGATTTTATAGTCTACGGTAAAAAATAAAGAATTGAAAGGGGATAATCAAATGCTTTCCGAGGACAAGTATTTCCAGACCTTGACCCAAGCTGAACTGTGGCAAAGGTATTGTGGTTTTCTCGACCTGTCTATCGATGAATTCATAGCAATCCAGAAGGAACTCTTAATGGACCAGATAGAGCGGGTAGCTGATAGTACATTGGGTAAGAAGATTATGGGTAACCGGAAGCCGAAAACAGTGGAAGAATTTCGCCAAATGGTGCCCTTAACTACCTATGAAGACTACGAGCCGCACCTAAGTGAGCAGCGAGAGGATGTCCTGGCGGTTAAACCTTATTTCTGGTGCCATTCCACTGGTAGAGGGGGACAATTTAAATGGGTTCCCCATGGTCCCGAGAATGTTGAAAAAGCAGTTAAGCGCTATATCTCAACCATGATTCTATCCACATGTGAAAACAAAGGGGAGATTAACATTGCACCAGGTTTTAAATTACTGGTAATTTTTGCCCCCCCACCCTATACATCAGGTAGCATAATTACCATGTTTGCTGAGCGATTATCTGTAAATATAATGCCACCTCCTAATCAAATCGAGACTCTGGGGATGCAGGCGGCAATTAAGAAAGGATTTGAGATTGCTCTTAAAGATGGGGTAGAGGTCATCGGTGCCCTAGCCAGTGTTCTGGTGAAAATGGGAGAGGCAATGAGCCAGCAGGCGCGTGGTATGAAATTATCTGTGTCTATGCTGCACCCAAAAGTGATTCGGCGTTTATTGAAGGCTTGGTTACGTAGCAAGATTGAGAAAAGGGCAATCCTACCTAAAGACATATGGCAAGCTAAGGGCATAATAGTCGGTGGTCTGGACACGGCTATTTACAGAGACGACGTGGCTCATTATTGGGGTAACTACCCGTCTGAACACTACGGTGGCACAGAGGGGCTTGTTTACGCTTTGCACAGCTGGACTAAAAAGGGGCTGATATTTGTCCCTGATCTTTTGTTTCTCGAATTTTTACCATATGATGAAGTCCTTAAGCTACAGGAGGATAAAAACTACCAGCCTACCACTATTCTCCTTAACGAAGTTGAAGAAGGGAAATTATATGAGGTCATTATCACACAGTTATACGGAATGCCGCTGCTTAGGTATAGGCTGGGAGATATCATTAAGGTTATCGTCAAGAGAGACGAAGAGGCTGGCATAGACCTTCCTCATATAGCCTTTCAGCGTAGAGTTGGTGAATTGATTGAGCTTGCCGGTCTAGCCCGATTGGATGAAAAGACGCTGTGGAAAGCAATTTCTAGTACCGGAATAAAGTACGCCGACTGGGTAGCCTGTAAGGAATACGACCGTAATCAGGCATTTCTTCGCATTTACCTTGAGCTAAATGAGGAGATAAAAACCTCTCAGGTAGCGAGCATGATTGATGAGCAGCTCAAGATAGTTGATACGGATTACAAGGATATTGATTCTTATCTAGGCTTACAACCAGTAAGAGTAACCCGTCTTTCACCGGGAACATTCCAACATTACACAGAAGAAAGAATAAAGGAAGGCGCCAGTATAGCCCACCTGAAACCCACTCATATTAACCCTGATGAGACAATCATAAAACAACTTCTTAAACTAAGTGATACAAGTAGTGAGCAATGACAGACATTCTTTCTAATCCGTCTTATTTCCTACCGCCACTGATTGGTGTAGCCATTACCCTTGGTCTTATCATAATGGCGCTCCTCTGGTCTCGCCGGGATTTCAGCACATGGGTATTTTGCGGTTTTCTGGGCAGCATAATAATATATAATCTAGTTATTTTTTTTATGAGGGGAAGCCCTGATGCACATAGCGCTCTTCTCTGGGAGAAGGTGTTGGGTGTCCCATCCCTTGCTATATTTTACTTGTATTATCACTTCACACTTATATACACCAATAACAGCGGGCAGAGGTATATTATTCGTGCCTGTTACTTGCTTCTGATATTGGTTGCTATCATCAGCCCCACGGACCTGTTAGTGAAAGAGATGACGGTTGAGACTTATGGGTATGCTCCCATTTTAGGCCCGTTGAGTTATCCCCTGTTTGCCACTATTCCCCTTGTGCTATTCGCGGGAGCGTATAATTTGATGAAGGCTTATAAATTATCCCCCTGGCGCGAAGAAAGAAGGCGTCTCATCTTGCTCATCGTTGGCATGATATTTCCTCTCATTGGATTAGCCTTAGACAGTTATAGCAATTTACCCCCAATGGCTATCTGGGGCAATTTGATACTCTCGATTATCTGTACCACAGCCATACTAAAGTACAACCTGATAGAAATTCGTTTTGTTGTTCGGAAAAGCCTGGTTTACGTTCTCGTAAGTGCTGTCGTGGCCATCCCCTACGTGGGAGGACTTTATTTACTCTTTAACATATTCGGAAATGGGATCATTCCCTGGTGGCTGCATATTATCGCTCTGTTACTTCTGGCTATAGTTCTGCGACCTCTTTACGGTTGGGCGCAACATTTGGTGGACAGGGCGTTCTTCCGTGATAGATATGATTACCTCAAAGCGCTTGAGCAGTTCAGCCACCAGGCTCAAAGTATCTTGAACCTAGAGAGGTTAGGCTCCAACATGGTTAAGTTAATTAGTGGTGCATTTAGGACCTCAAGCGCCTGCCTCTTACTCATGTCTGAAGACAGCGGTGGTTTTGTGATGGTGTCTTGTATCGGTTTGGAGAACCCTCTTTCTGGAACTGTGCTAAGTGACCAAAGTCTTCTTGTCAAATGGTTAAAGCTTCACCCAGATACCCTGTCTTCTGAAGACCTTGCCATGATTCCTCAGTTACGGAGCCTTTCGCTCGCAGAAAAGACTAATCTAGAACGAATGGGGGCAAAACTTTGTGTGCCAATCAGAAATCACCAAGGTCAACTCTCTGGTATACTGGTTTTGGGGCAGAAGCTTTCTCAACAGCCCTATTCCAGTGAAGATAGGCAGTTGCTTGTGACCGTGAGTAGTCAGATGGCAATGACCCTCGAGAACGCAGAGCTATATGAAGAAAGAAGAAAGTCAGAGGAGGCACTGCTGGAGTCGGAGGAAAAACTATATCTTACGATCGAGTCTATGGTGGATGGAATTACAGTCTGTGACCTGAATGGGAATATCCAGCAGGTGAACCATGCTGTCGTTCGAATGCACTGCTATGATAGTAAGCAGGAACTTATTGGGCGAAGCATCTTTGAGCTTGTAGCTGAGAGGGACAAGGCCAAGGCTGTGGAGACGCTGCGGAGAACGCTAGAGAACGGACATTCAAAAAAGATTGAGTTGACATTCTTAAAAAGGGATGTAGGCGGATTTCCTGTGGAATTGAGTGCTGCTGTCCTCAAAGATGCCTCGGGTAATTACACAGGATTCGTTGCCGTTACTGAGGACATCACCGAGCGCAAGCAGGGAGAGGAAAGGGAGAAGCATCTGCAGCAGCAGCTTTATCTGTCTAGTCGCTTGGCTGCTATTGGGGAGCTAGCTGCCGGTGTTGCCCACGAGATAAACAACCCTCTCACCGGGATAATAGGATTTTCTCAGCGCCTGTTGAGAAAAAGCACTGACGAGAAAGTCAGACAGGATTCAGAAAGAATACATAGTGAGGCTCAGCGGGCAGCCAAGATAGTACAGAACCTCCTTACCTTTGCCCGCCGCCATGAATCAAAGAAGGAATATTCGAATATTAATGATATTTTGCAGAAGACTCTGGAATTAAGGGCTTACGAACTGAAAACAAGCAACATTGAAGTTGTAACCGACCTTGCCCCGAGTCTTCCCAAGACTGAAGCCGACTTCCAACAGATTGAGGAGGTTTTCCTAAACATCGTTATCAATGCCGAGCGGGCTATTATTGAGACAAAGAGCGAGGGAAAATTGACCATCCAAACTCAGGAGGTGGGAGACTATATCAGAGTCTCGTTCACTGACAATGGTCATGGTATTCCAGCCGAACACCTGGATCAGCTCTTTGACCCCTTCTTCACCACCCGAGGTGAAAGAGGTGGCACCGGTTTGGGGCTAAGTATCTGTCATGGTATTGTGGTAGACCATGGCGGTAGGATTTATACTAGAAGTGAACCGGGACAAGGGGCCACTTTCATTGTTGAATTGCCGGTGATAACTGAAGAGGTGGAAAAGAGCGAAATTGTAGAGGAATAGCCTGTCCGCAGATAGATATGGTTTTTAAGAGTGTGGAAAAGAGACGAAGTCTCTCTTATATAACTAATTCCCCCTCCCTTATAAAGGGAGGGGGACAAAGGGGGAGGGTTACCTAATAAAAACCTAAAGAGGTAAGGTAATACTTTATCCAATACTGGTACCAAGTTCTAGATTAAGCAGATAATACTTCCAATCCAGTCCACCACTATAGCCACCGAGCCTGCTATCATTGGCTACTATCCGGTGACAGGGTACAATAATGGGTAGTGGGTTATTACCAAGCGCCTGTCCCACTGCACGTGCTGCTAGTGGTTTTTTAATTTGGTCAGCCACCCAGGCGTAACTCCTGGTCTCACCATATGGGATAAGCCTGGTTATTCCCCATACCTCACGCTGAAATGCGGTAGCCCGGGAGAGGTCAAGCTCATCAGGGAAGGTTATCTTATGACCTCTGAAATAAAGCCGCAGGCGTTCCATTAAGTCCTGGAATAGGTGGGGAGACCAGGTGGAATCATTTATGTCGCCTAACAGTTGTTGTACTTCCCCGGCTGAAGGCTGAGGCAGGGTGGTGCGCAGCAACCCCCTTACCGAGCCCAATATCCCCACCCAACCCATATCAGTATTGAAAGTAGTATATTTTAGCCTTCCCGCCATAAAGTTGGTCGCCATCTCTGCTTAACCTAGCTCAGGCTCAATCAGACCGTAGTCGCCATCCTTCCGCTGGTATAACAGGTTAAGTTCCTCAGTATCGGCATTAAGGAACAGGAAGAAATCATGACCCAAAAGCTCCATCTGGTCGGTGGCTTCAGCCACTGACATTGGCTTAATGGCAAAACGCTTAACCCTCACCACATTTCGGGCAGGTGGTAATGTCTCTACTTCTTCGCTGAATTCACCTCGGGCCAACGAGCGGCCTCTCCCCTTGTCATATAGTTTCCCCTTGTAGTGCTCGATTTGCCGCTCCATAACCTCGGCTACCTTATCAACGGCAGTGAATAGGTCTTGCCCTCTCTCCTCACCGCGAAGCAGGGTGCCGCTACTATGTAGAGTTACCTGCACTACGAAGTGCTGCTGGGGAGACCTTGTCTTTTCTTCAGAGATTTCTACCCTTGAGTTTATAATATTGGGTAGGTGGCGGTTTAGCCTACCCAGTTTGTGCTTAATGTAACGGTGCACCTCCGGTGACAGGTCCATATTCTTACCTGTTATCTGTAACTCCATCTATTTACACTCCTAATAAGTAATCAAATCTCCCTAGCCAGTACTAGCCCCCAAACCGTGGTAGCTCCGGCTGCTTTTAGCGCCATAGCACAGGCATCAAGGGTAGCCCCAGAGGTGGAGACATCGTCTATCAGTAGCACTTGCTTATCCCGTAGCCTGTGGTCACGACAGGTAAAAGCACTTTCTACATTGCTCCGCCGTTCATCCACGGTTGATGCTCTAGCCTGGGGAGATGCGTGCCGCTGCCGGGTGAGGCAATCATCTGCTACCGGTAAGTTGATGAGCTTGCCTAGCTCCCGAGCCAGCAGGCGGGATTGATTATAGCCACGCTCCTTGAGTCGCTTCTGATGTAATGGCACCGGCACCATAACTTCTCCGGGTACCGGGTTAGTGAGCAGATAATCCTGCAATAATCCACCCAAGGGTTGAGCCAGGGCTCTAAGGTTCCGGTACTTTAGCTGATGGATGGCCTGGCGCATTACCCCGTCAAACCGAAATGGGGAACGAATGCCATCTATCTCTGCCTGCCAGCCAACACAACTGGGGCAAAGTATACCGCTGGGTTGAGGCCTACCACATCGGGGACAAAGCGGAGGCATAATCCGAGGTAGCGACTGACAACAAGACTGGCAAAGGAAATCACCCTCTCTCCCACAGCCGATACACCACCTGGGAAACAAAAAGTCAAGTGCTACCCCCTTGAGTTTAGCTACCCGAGGAAGCACATTTATCACCCATAATCTAAAGTTTCAGGATATTCTAGCGGGGGCGGACATTATGGAGTGCCCCACTCATAATGGGTTCATTAATATAGACATCGCCATTCCTGATTTTCAGGTTGAAGCCGCAATCAGGATTGGTACAGACCCATGCTTTATAATGAATAGCTGCCCCTTGACTACCGAAGTCAGACAGGGGCACCAGGTCTCCAGAGTTACACTTTTGGCACTTTGGAAAAATAAATTGTTCCACGAGGTCCACCTCCCACCTAAATTGATTTGTCCACAGTATACACAAAGTAGTGGCTGTTGACAAGGGTTTCTGCTCATTCAGCAGGTTAGTGGCACATCTCCTGTTCCCTAAATATGGCATAATTGATTATAGAATGCTTCCCCTAATCAGGGATATAATTTATTAGCCTCACCTCGCTAGAGGCGACTCTGTCGACCCCTTAATCCCCTCTCCGAGTCGAGTCTGCGACCTCTCCTCGCACAAGGCGAGTCGCCTCAGGATGCTTCCTAATGAGAGGGGGAAGAGACTTTAGAGAGGGGCTTCGCCCCTCTCTTACCTACACTCCCCCTTCCCTTATTAAGGGAAGGGGGTCAGGGGGATAGGTTGACAAACGACCTCAATCAGAGGTTATCTATCAAGAAAAATTTGGGGAGGTGGAGCCGCTTCCAAATCACCAAATACCAAAATATGTGTTACAATTGACCTTTAATAGAGAGAATAGACAGCTTATGATTCGTGAGTGCCAGCCAAGTGACATTAACCGAATATATTTAATCATCAACGAGGCAGCCCAAGCCTATGAAGGCGTTATACCCGCTGACTGCTACCACCAGCCCTATATGCCTATTGATGAGCTTGAGCGGGAAATGAAGCGTATGACCTTCTTTGGCTGGGAGGTAAATGGAGAGCTTGTCGGGGTAATGGGATTTGAGCCGATTAAGGATGTTACCCTCATCCGCCATGCCTATGTATTACCCCAGTGGCAAAGACAGGGAATAGGTAGTAAACTGTTAAATAACCTTAGGGGTCTGGTTACCACTTCTCGCATGCTGGTGGGAACATGGGGTGATGCTAAATGGGCGATTGATTTCTACCAAAGGCACGGCTTCAGCCTCTTGCCCAGCAAGGATGAGCTACTGAAAACCTACTGGGACATCCCCCACCGCCAGATACAAACCTCGGTGGTGCTGGGGGTAGATATGAAATCTCACTCTGTCAGCTACTAACAGGTTCTACCTGCGTCACATCGAAGACTAGCTCTTTTCCGTCTGCTACATGCAGACAGCCGTGAACGATGAAACTGTTATCTTTTTCAAATGACCAACGGTCAAGCTCCTGCTGGGTCTTGAACTTAAGGTACTTAACCCGCCCTTTGCGTGGATACAGAGACACCGTTAAGTATTTTGCGAATGGGGAGTAATTAGCCTTCGTCAATCCTTCTGTATCTATGATAGCATAGACTCGACCCTGCACAATTACCCTCTTGCCTCGTTTCTCAATAACAGAACAATCCTGTGGTATTCGTTCGCCACTACAGACTGGGCATGCCATGTTAAGCACCTCCGTCTATTACACCCCATCCCCTCTGACTTCTACCAGCTTTACCGGTAATAGCCTATTGGCTAAATCCTCACTACTTCTAGCATACACCTTTATATAGTTATCGGTGAGACCGGACCAGACGCCGTTAGACCGCTTCTCCCACAATACGGGCATAGTCTTGCCTAAGAACCGTTGTCTAAAATTCTCAGCGCTTTCTCTGGCTAGAGCCAGCATCCGCTGGCTTCGCTCCCTTTTGACTTTATCGCCAACCGGCTGGGGCATCCGGGCAGCTTCAGTTCCCGGGCGGGGTGAGAAGGGGAAGACATGAATCCGGGCAAACTCAAGCTGCTGGCAAAGCTGATAGCTCTGCTCAAACTCTGCCGAAGTCTCACCGGGGAAACCGACTATAATATCAGTGGTGATAGCCGCCTCAGGCACCAGAGACCTAATTAAAGATACTGCCTTCTGATAGTCGCTTACTGAGTAGCGCCGTTTCATCCGGTTGAGCACCCCGTCACTACCACTCTGGAGGGACAGGTGAAAGTGACGGCATAGCCTCCCGTCACTCCACAACTCGATAAGCTCGGGGGAGATTTCCTGGGGCTGGAGAGAGGATAGCCTTAACCTGGTTATATCAGTCTCAGCTAAGATATTCTCCAGTAATCCTCTTAGATTAACCCCATCGTATCTATATGAGCCAATCTCAGTCCCGGTTAATACCACCTCTTTATAGCCATCACTAATCCGGTGTCTGACCTCGGCAACAACCTGGTTAAAAGGCAGGCTCTTCTCCCCGCCCCGGACTAGGGGTACAATGCAGTAGGAGCAAAAGCTATCGCAACCATCCTGAACCTTGATGAAGGCACGAGTCCTGAAACCAGCACCATAATTGGTAGTTGAATCCTGTTGAATATGGGCTGAATTGCTTATGAGACCAGACTCTTCCAGCAGCCGTAGTAGGTGTGGCTTTGCCTCATTGCCCAAGACAAGACTAACCCCCTCAATCTGAGCCAGCTCCTGGGGCACTCGCTCAGCATAACAGCCGGTAGCCACCAGCCGGGCGTCAGGATTCCGCCAATGTGCCAGCCTGAGCCAGTGACGGGATTTGCGGTCGGCAATATGAGTAACCGTGCAGGTATTTAGTATATAGACATCAGCCGTATCAGTTGGAGATACCAGCCTGTACCCCGCCTCAGCCAATTGTCGGGCTAAGAGCTCCATCTCAGCTTGATTAACCTTACAGCCTAGGCTATCCAAGGCAACCCTCATACTTTTATACCCCATATTCGCCACATCAGTCTCAACTTGAACCTATTTATTAACCCCATTACCTTTATCCCCTTCCCCTCGCACAAGGCGAGTTGCCCCAGGAGACTTAGCAAGTGGAAGGGGAAGGGGAAGGATTATTTCTATAGAGGGGCTTCGCCCCTCTATAAATCCCTTACTAATCAGCCTTTCTCACTCCGAAATTGACTATCCGTCTCACAGGCATTATACTTTTGGTATTCTCATCCGGTCAAATAAAAATTACCCTTGCCCATAAGATGAGGCTATGGTGAAAATTATTTAACCTTATTATGGGATGGATTGGGGGAGTGGAGTTGATAAATAATCTTAATAACAGAGTGGTGGTTACTGGTATGGGGGTTTTGTGCCCACTTGGTGTTAATGCCTCCACAACCTGGGAAGCTCTTATCGCTGGCAAGTCTGGTATTGACTACATCACCCTATTTGATGCTGAGTCCCTTGAAACCAAGATTGCCGGCGAGGTAAAAGGGTTTGAGCCCACCGATTATATCAACCGCAAGGATGCCCGCCGTATGGATCGCTTCGCCCAACTGACAGTAGCCGCCAGTCTTCAGGCGGTGGAGCAATCAGGAATCCAAATTAACTCCGCAAACCAAGACAACATTGGTATCATAGTTGGCAGTGGGATTGGCGGTCTAACCACCCTATTTGAGCAGACCCGGGTGCTATTAGAAAAGGGACCAAACAAGGTAAGCCCCTTCCTAGTCCCAATGATGATATCTGATATGGCGGCTGCCCAGGTATCTATTACGCTGGGAGTGAAGGGACCAAATCTGTGCACTACATCGGCTTGCTCCAGCGGTTCAGATGCTATCGGGGTTGGTTATGAACTTATTAAGCGAGGTGATACCCAGGCGGTGATAGCCGGTGGCAGTGAGGCAATAATCAACCCAATAGGTATTAGCGCTTTCAGTGCCCTCAAAGCTATCTCAACCAGAAACAGCGAGCCACAGTTAGCCTCCCGACCCTTTGATGCTGAGCGTGATGGTTTTGTCATCAGTGAAGGTTCTGGTCTTCTTATCTTGGAAAATCTTGCTCATGCCCAGAAGCGAGGGGCTAACATTCTGGCTGAAGTGGTAGCTTACGGAGCCAGTGCTGACGCCTACCATATTACCCAACCAGATGAAAACGGAAAGGGTGCGGCTAAGGCAATGCAGGTAGCTCTTGATAAAGCAGGTATCATCACTGCTGAAATTGACTATATTAACGCTCACGGCACATCCACACAACTAAACGACAAGACGGAGACTATGGCGATAAAGATTGTATTTGGGGATAATGCCTATAAAGTGCCAATAAGTTCCACCAAGTCTATGATGGGACATCTGATAGGCGGTGCCGGTGCTGTTGAGGCGGCAATATGTATTATGGTTATACAGTATGGCTTAATACCGCCGACGATAAACCTTACTCACCCCGACCCTGAATGCGATTTAGATTATGTGCCTAATGTAGCCCGCCAAGCCAAAGTTAACACCGTCCTGTCCAGCTCTTTCGGTTTTGGTGGACATAACTCAGTTCTAGTCTTTCGACAATATTCTGAGGCAGTAGGTTGAGCCATAGCTATTGGAATCTGCTGCCGCCAACTCCAGAGAAACATCTGGCTGACGCTTCGGCTTTTACCCCATTAATAGCTCAGCTTTTATATAATCGGGGTTTTACTGAGCCATCTCAGTTAGAACTGTTCATCACTGGCGATAAACGCCTGTCAAGTAATCCCTTCCTGCTACCTGATATGCACCAGGCCGTAGCCAGGATTTACCAGGCTTTGCTTTCCGGGGAAAACATTGCTATCTATGGCGACTTTGATGTCGATGGCATTACCTCCACTGCCTTACTAGTCCAGGGACTATCAAGCCTTAATGGTAAGACCACCCCCTATATACCGCATCGGTTGACTGAAGGACGTGGACTTAAAACAGCCGCCTTGAAGAACCTTTACCGGCAAGGCATTAGCCTAGTAATTACCGTTGATTGCGGAATTACTGCTATATCCGAGGTTGAAAAGGTAAAAAGTATGGGGCTTGATGTCATTATTACTGACCACCACACGCCTCTGCCCGAACTCCCACCAGCCATTGCTATTGTTAATCCCAAATTGTCCGGCTCAAACTACCCCTTTTCAGAACTAGCTGGTGTCGGGGTAGCCTTCAAGCTCCTTCAAGCTCTGTTTCAGGGCATTGGCAGAGAGAAGCAATTGGACGAACTAATGGACCTGGTTGCCTTGGGAACCGTGGCTGATATGATGCCACTATTAGGGGAAAACCGATACCTAGTAAAAGAAGGACTGAAGCTAATTAATACCAGCCCTCGACTCGGAGTGGGGAAAATGATAACCCAAGCTGGATTGAACATTGGCAGCCTTGACTCAGAAAGTATCTCTTGGGTTATAGCCCCGCGGTTAAATGCTGCCGGGAGACTAGCCCATGCCATGACCGGCTATAAACTTCTAATGACAGACTCGCCACAAGAAGCACAAGAAATAACAATATGGCTGGAAGAAAAAAACGCTGAACGGCAAAGGCTGACCACTAATACCCTAGCCAAGGCTAGGGAGCAAGTACTAGCTCAAGGTATTTTGCCGCTTCTGGTAGCCAGCGATAAAGACTATCCGATGGGAATCGCCGGATTGATAGCCGGTAGGTTATCCCAAGAATTCTACCGTCCGACTATTGTTGTTAGAATCGGCGACAAGATAAGTAGCGCTAGCTGTCGCAGTATTCCTGAGTTTAATATGATACTCGCCCTCAATCAGTGCCGCCATCTCTTATCTGAATTCGGTGGACACCCTCAGGCAGCCGGTTTTTCTCTGCCAACAACTAATTTGCCTCAACTCCAGCAAACGCTGTTACAGTTGGCAACCACACAGCTAGCTGGGGTTGACCTTCGTCCCCGCCTTGATATTGATGCCGAGTTCACTCTGCCTGCCCTTAGCGGGGACATTTTTAAAACCATCCAACAGCTAGCTCCCTTTGGTAAGGGGAACCCAATACCTACTTTCCTCAGTCGTGGGGTAGAGGTTGTTGACTACTACACTATGGGCAGCGAAGGAGAACACCTAAGGCTGAAATTGAAACAAGAAGATACAGTGTGGGACGGAGTGGGTTTCAGATTAGGTAATTACTTGGCTGAGGTATCTTCGCCCATTGACATCGTGTATAACCTAGAAATAGACCACTGGGGTGGAGAGGAGAGGCTCAGGCTCAATATCCTGGACTTTACCCCAGCTAGCTAAGCCACGGGAGACACAGGTATATTCTACGCTATCTTGAAAACGGCATTCCTTACAATCATACTTGGGATGATGACGACTATAACGCCGTGGCAGGGCATCGAAGATCAGTAAGGTAATTAATTCGCCCTTTTGTAAACTGACTGACGACTCTCGCCAGGAATCTGGTCTTCTGGTAGAATGAGAATATAATAATGGGAACCATAGCACTAACCATTCTTTGCTCTGTCCTTATGGTGGTTGGTTTAGTTGGTGTGGTTTTACCGCTCCTGCCCGGGATTCCTCTATCCTGGCTGGGTCTATTTATTTACGCACTGGGTACTGGCTTTGAGAGAGTATCCATTGCAACAGTCGTTGTCTTTTTCATTTTAACCGTACTTACTTTAGTTCTGGATTTTGCAGCTCCTATGTTGGGAGCTAGAAAATATCGGGCGAGTAAATTCGGCGTCTTTGGTGCTTTTATCGGGTTCACGATAGGAATCTTCGTGCTTGGTTTTTGGGGAATCATTCTGGGTCCCTTCATTGGTGCTGTTCTAGGAGAATTGATAGCCAGAAGGAAACCAAAACAGGCACTCGTGTCGGCGCTCGGTGCCTTTTTAGGTTTTGTAGCGGGCACTCTGTTTAAGATAATTGTTATTCTCATTATGGCTGGGTTCTTCATTGCTTCCTTGTTTTAGAGGAGATGAAAAGGCAAGAGGCGTGACTTTAATTTTCGGAGATAATAAGAGTGCACAATGTGGCACTGCCAGTAACCAAACGCCAAAGGGTGTAATAGGTAACGAATCAAGCTATTGTGACCGCAAACATTTTGAAAATGACTTATACAGTTTTGTTAAGCAATTGGTACAGGTCTTTCCCAATTCTATTTTTCTAAAGTACAATGATTACCCAAAGCGGGGTCTTTTAGCGTCTCATAGATATTGCCTCAAACGACACCAAACCACGATAGTAAGCAGAAAGAGTTTAAATTAATGCCTTCTATGGGAAGACGATTCTCAAGATTAACTTCAAGCTTTGGCCAATCTTTACTGGTGCGATTCGAGAATAGGATATGGGTTATCGCCATACTTAATCTCATTGCTGCATCTGGCTTTTCACTGAGCATTCCTTTCCTCTCCCTATACCTGTATCAGGAACGTGACATATCTATGACCCTAGTGGGAACAATTATCCTAGTCGGTGGAATTTTTGCTGCTGTTACTCACTTGGTAGGAGGAGACCTTTCAGACAAAATAGGGCGTCGCCAGATTCTGCTTATTGCCATCGGTAGTAGGGTGCTCACATATTCTGGGATGGCAATATTAATTGGTTTTTCAGCTCCGATATGGGCAATTTCCTCAGTCTACATAGTTGGACAGGCGGTAGGGATGATGGCTCGTCCCGTACTCTCAGCAATGGTGGTTGACCTTGTCCCAAAGGAGCGTCTGACTGAGACCTATGGGCTCCTGCGTGTAGCGTTGAACTTGGGTTGGGCAGTAGGGCCAGCAGCAGGAGGTTATCTGGCTACTTTCTTGCCTTATTCCTGGCTTTTCGCGGTGGCAGCCTTAATAACCGTTCTTGGTTTTGTATTTGTCTTATTTTTTCTACGAGAATCCTTTCACAAGACCACGGAGCAAATAGAACCACATGGAGTACTTTCCGTTGCCCACGATCGAACTTTTCTGATATTTATCGGGTTGAACTTTTTGGTGTTATTGGTAGCGGGGCAGATGATGAGCACCCTCTCCATTTTCACTGTGGCTCACATGGGGTTTTCAACAGCGCAATATGGACTGCTACTCACTGCCAATGGCTTAGTGGTGATATTGTTTCAGTACCCAGTGGCACTCAAAGTTAGTGGGATGGTTAAATCCAAAGTCCTCATTTTAGGTAGTCTCCTTTATGGAATTGGTTACCTATTTTTTAGCTGGATTGGAAGTTTCGCTTTGGCCATTTCGGCTATGGTAGTACTCACGTTGGGAGAGATTATCTTTTCACCTGTGGCCCTTTCAGTAGTGGGTGAACTTTCCCCTGAAAGGCATCGGGGTCGGTATATGGGCTTCTATGAACTGGGTCATACATTAGGTTTTACTGCTGGACCATTATTAGGAGGATTATTACTTGACTCTTTCCCAACCGATGCCTGGCCTGTCTGGGCGGTAATAGCTTTTATCGCATTACTTGCCGGAATGGGGTTCTACTGGATGGACAGGAAACACTCTATCAATTAGATGGTAGTAAATAGCAAGCATTTCGTAATCACTAAAAACGCTGACTTTGTCAATAGTTGACTACATATTTGCAAAATGGGTTGCTTTGGTGTATGATATATCAAGTAGTTGCAGTTTAGGTTGTTGCATACTTGAATTACATCATCTTTCCCTAAGTTTTGGATGACCGAACTCTAACTAAAATAAAGAAGAGAGGAGGTCATCCAATGAGTTTCCAGGACAAGAATCTCCAGTGTTCCGATTGTGGGGCTACTTTCACTTTCAGCGTTGAGGAACAAGAGTTTTTCCAATCCAGAGGCTATGTTAATGAGCCAAAGCGCTGTCCCTCATGCCGTCAGGCAAGGAAGTCAGAGCGTTACGGCAACAGTAGCTATGGATCCAGACGCGAGATGTTTCCCGCGGTATGCGCCGAGTGCGGCAAGGATACCGAAGTACCCTTCAGACCCCGCGGTGATAAGCCGGTTTACTGTAGTGATTGCTACCGCAAAGTTAGACTGAGTAGGTAATACTCGGTTTTGATCTCAGGACATACATGGGCTGAGAATAATTGGCCCGTGTATGTCCCTAGAATGTGTTGGTGTATTATGTCGTTGCAAGTTTCTATACGTGAAGGTGAATCACAAGATTCTCTTTTGCGTCGCTTTCAAAGGATGGTGCAAATGAGTGGGGTTCTGCGCGAGGCAAAGTCCCACCGTCATTTTTTATCCAAGGGAGAGATGGCACGCCAGAAAGCACAAAAGAGCGCTAGAAGAAGGCGCCGCTACGGGTAAATCAGAAAGCAACCAATAAGTTAATGTTTCTGGTCGAACTCAGCATAGGTACTTAAGGCGAGGCAGTCGGCGCAGGGTTACCAAATTAAGCAAAAGGAGCATTAATATGAATATCTATGTGGGTAACTTATCCTCTGAGGTAACTGAGGAGGACTTACGGCAAGAATTTGAGGCTTTTGGCGAAGTGACATCGGTAAACATGATAACAGACAAGTATAGTGGGAGACCCAGGGGGTTCGGGTTTGTTGAGATGGCATCAGTGTCTGAAGGTCAAGCCGCAATTACTGCCCTCAACGGAAAAACACTGAAAGAACGAACACTTAATGTGAATGCGGCTCGCCCTCGTACTGAGAGGAGAGAAGGTGGGTTTAACAAAGGAAGGCAGGGAAGATATTAAACTGCCAGTCGTGAGCTATTATATCCTTGAGATGTGTGACAGTAAGCCAAGTTGTTCGACCAACAGATAGAATAGAGGCTTGGTAGGAATTCTACTCTCAGCCAGCATTACCCCCCCTGTACCCACCGTGTCCTATAAGCCAGTAAAGGTATGGTGATGGCGAGGACTATTATGCCTATCACCTGAGCCTGATGAAAGCCAAGGAGAAAGGGCGTCCCCTCACGCAGGAAATCGATTCCTATACGCCACAGGGAGTATAGACTAAGATAGACGAGAAATAACGAGCCATCAGGCTTAAAACGCCCCCTCAATTTAAGTAATACCACAAAAACTATTAGACAGAATATAAGCTCATAGACCTGCGTGGGGTGAACAGCTACCCCTAGAGGAGCAAAACTAGCGGGGTGAGTATAGATAACACCCCAGGGAAGAGAAGTTTCTACCCCATAGCAGCAACCGTTTATAGTGCAGCCGACTCTGCCTATAGCCTGGGCTAATATGACACCCGGCGCCAACAAATCAGCCACATAACCAAACTTAAAATGGCTAAACCTACTATAAACCCAGATGCCCAGGACAGCACCTAAAACAGCGCCATAAATAGTCAGACCGCCACCACTAAGAATCTGCCCCGGGTGTTGGGTGTAGTCAACTATATGATTAACAAGTTCAGGGTGCAGTTTTGATATGACTATATAATCAACAACATGGAGCAACTTGGATATCACTACCCCTGAGAGAATGCCTACCAGAGCCCCAGTGAAAATAGTATCGTTGGAAATAGTAGCCCCTCTCTTTACCTCTCGCAACATCCACAAAACTATCGCCAGAACTGCCAGGGCAACCATAATACCATACCATCTGACACTCATTGAGCCGATGGTGAAGGCTACGGGATTGATGCCTATCTCAATCATTATTCCCCCAAGAAATTGAATTTATCTGACAACCCTATCCCCTTTTATCTAGCCACTACAAATGATTTACCAAGGGTCATCAACTAGCAACCCTTCCAGCAGCACCTGGGCTGCCTTTTTATCCAGAGGCTTATTATTATTGCCGCACTTGGGTGACTGGATGCAACTAGGGCAACCTTCCTGACACGGGCACTCTGAAATGGAATTCAGTGTAGCTTGCCACAGTTCCTCTATTATGTCAAAACCCTTCTCGGTAATGCCGATGCCACCAGGATAGCCATCGTAGATAAAAATCTGGGCTTTTCCGGTATCGGGGTGGAAGGGCGTAGATACGCCGCCAATATCATTGCGGTCACAAAGCGCAAACAAGGGAAGCATAGCTATAGCTGCATGCTCAGCAGCATGTAATCCCCCGGCAATGTCCAGTTGCTCCTTGACCAGTCGAGCCATAGTCTCAGGCGGTAGGTCAAACCACAGGGCTAAGGTAGAAAAATGCTGAGGCGGCAGGTCAAGAGATTCCTCACTAATTACCTCCTCAGTGAATTGTGCCTTCTTCTTGAAGCCAACCACGGTAGTAGTAATCTCCACCTCACCCAAGTATACCTTTGCCTTTCGGCAGCTTTTATCACGGATTACCCTGACAATATGTAAGTCAGTGATTTCCTTAGCTTGAGTATAGTAGGAAGCAGTGGTCGGCATAGCATAGGCAGTTCGGCTAGCCAGGTCAAGCTCGGTAACCAGATAGGATTCTCCCTGATGAAGGTAGATAGCACCGGGATGTATCTGAAAAAAGGCAACACTAGCCTCTACCGTCTCCAGTAAGCAACCAGTTGAGGCATCCATAAGGGTAAAGCTCTCCCCAGAAGTAGAACGAATATTGATACTTTGAGCCGGGTAGGCGACAGTTGGTGAAAGATACCATTTCCTAATACGCTTCCTGAGTATGCCCTGCGCCTCTATCCCTGCCCTTTCTTGGATGAAGGTAGAGCCAAAAAACTTCTCATCAGCACTCCTTAGTGGTAACTCCCAAGCCGCACACAGGAGATGGGCTCTTAAAATGTAGGGATTAGCCGGGTTAACCAGGGTATTCTCAACGCTTTTGTGAAAGAAGGAATCAGGGTGACGCATAAAATACTGGTCTAACGGATTATCCAGACCAATAAGAAAACTCAGTGACTCGTCTCTACCTCGACCACTCCTACCTGCCTGCTGCCAGGTACTGGCAATACTGCCCGGATAGCCAGTAAGCACCGTAGCCTCCAAATCACCAATGTCTATACCTAACTCTAAAGCGGTAGTAGCCACCACGCCTAGAAGTTCACCAGCAAATAGCTCCTGCTCTATTTGACGCCGTTCTTGGGGAAGATAACCAGCCCGATAAGCCTTGATTTGATTTGCCAGCGCTGGGTTAGCTTCGGCTAACCTCTGTCTTGAGTAGGTATAAATAAGTTCAGTCAGCCGACGACTACGGGCAAAGGTTAGACTGCGGATATTACGGCTCACTAACTCGGTAAACAAACTTGTGGCTTCACTATTAGCGCTACGCCGAATACTCCTAGCCTCGTCTATGATTGGGGGATTCCAGAAGACAAAGTCCTTTCTACCATGAGGGGAGCCATCATTGTCAACCACCACGAATGGTAAACCTGCCAGTCTTTCGGCATGCTCACCAGGATTAGCTATAGTAGCTGAACAGAAGATGAACTGGGGGTTTGAGCCATATAAATTGCACAAGCGGCGCAGGCGACGCAGTATACAGGCTACATGAGAACCAAAAACGCCACGGTAGGTATGGGTTTCATCTACCACCACATACCTCAAGTGCTTTAATAACCTTGACCAGGCTTGATGATTAGGTAATATACCAATATGGAGCATATCTGGATTGGTAAGTATTATCCTGGCTCGCTTTCTTATCTCGGGTCGTTCAGCCTGTGGGGTATCACCATCAAAGGTGGCAAATTCCTCTGGCTTAAATAGACCAGGGCAAAATAGCTCCCGTAAGCTACGCAATTGGTCCTGGGCTAGGGCTTTGGTGGGGAAGAGGTAAAGGGCATAACTACACTTTTCAGTTAAAATCGCCTCCAGTACGGCGATGTTATAGCATAGTGTCTTTCCGCTGGCACTTGCAGTTACCACTATCACATTATTGCCCTGTTGGGCATTATTCACTGCCTCAGTCTGGTGAGAATAAAGGGGAAACATCCCCTGCTCATTGAGGCAATTTTGAAGACTGCTAGCCAGAGGCTTGTCTAATTCTCCACAGTTTGCATCACGAGGTGGGATATGCTCAATATGAGCAATCTGACCGCTATAATTAGGCTGAGTTGTAAGATAATTGAGGAAGGCTGAGGTATCCATTATGGCTATCGTCAAATTTACCGGAATCAAAAAACGGGTAGAATCTCAATTTCATAATTGAGCATCTCTACCTCAAACCGACCATTATTAATGAAGTCTACTACCTTTGACAGGACTTCATTACTATACCGCTTATCATTACTTACGCAACAAATACCCAAAGTAGCCAATTGCCATAGATTCTGATCGTCAACCTCAGCCACAGAAACATTGAATTTGCTTCTGACACGGGTAGTAATGGACTTCACCACCCGCCGCTTACCCTTGAGAGACAGATTTTCAGGTAAACGAAGTGCAATCCTACACACGCCAACATGCATAGCCTAAATAGTTGCCACTAATCTAACAGAAAACTTATTGGAGATTTTCTTTCTGCTTAGCGTAGCACTCACGGCAATATACGGGGCGTCCTTCCCTAGGCTCAAAGGGAACTGTAGTTTCTGTGCCACACTCAGCACAGATTACAGTATACATCTGTCGTGGCTGATTATAACTACCACGACGCTCCCTTCGTCGAGTCGCCCGGCATTCCGGACACCTGCTAGGTTCATTTTGCAAGCCACGGGATAAATAGAACTCCTGCTCACCAACAGTAAAGACGAAGTTCTGCCCGCAATCACGGCACACCAGAGTTTTGTCTTCCAGGGCCACAACTGCACCTCCTTTAACTTTGTTATCCCCCTTGTTTTCGGTGCAATCTCCCGGCTACAAAACCCTTGCCGAATTGCTTGGTCGTAGGCTAAGCAGAGTTTGAGTTTAGAAACAACACTGAACCAAGGTATCAACTATAGTATTTACTATACCCCCTGTGAGTGACAAAGTCAAGGTTAAAAACATGTCAAGGCTAAAAACAGTCCACACAAATTTACAGCCAACTAGACTTATGCTATAATCGGTTGATTTGTGAAACAGTTAATGTTTGGTATAGTAGTCAGGAATATAAGAGGAGTATAATTTGTACAAAGAGGAAAAGACGGAAATCATAAACAAATATCAGTCTCGTGAAGGAGATACAGGCTCAACCGAGGTTCAGGTAGCTTTGCTCACAGAAAGGATAAACCAATTGACAGCGCACATGGCCGCTAATCGACATGACTACCACACACAACGCGGTTTACTTAAGCTGGTAGGTCAGAGGAGAAGGCTATTAGCTTACCTGAGCAGAGAAGATGTCGGTCGGTATCGCAGCCTAATTAGCAGGCTTGGGCTACGCAAGTAAGTTAGACGGGAGGAACATTGATAGAATCCCAATCTTTTGAGTGTGATGTTGGCGGTAGAAGGCTCATTATAGACACGGGAAAGCTTGCCGGGCAGGCTAGTGGAGCGGTAGCTGTGCGCTATGGTGACACTATGGTTCTGGTTACGGTTTGCATCAGGAGTGAGCCACGAGAAGGGATAGATTTTTTGCCACTAACTGTGGACTACGAAGAACGACTATATGCTGCTGGTAAAATCCCGGGTGGCTTTATTAGAAGAGAAGGGCGTCCCACCCAGGAGGCAATCTTGGCCTGCCGACTTACTGACCGTCCGCTACGCCCACTTTTACCCAAGGCGTGGCGTCAGGATATTCAGCTTATAGCTACTGTCCTTTCCGCCGACCAAGAAAATGCACCAGACATATTGGCTGTTATTGGTAGCTCGGCTGCCCTATCAATATCAGAAGTACCGTTTGGAGGTCCAGTAAGCGCTGTCCATGTTGGCTATATTGATGGTGAGCTGGTGTTAAATCCAACATTGATTCAGCTTGAAAGCAGCCAGCTTAACTTAGTGGTGGCTAGTATTAAGCAAGCGATAGTGATGGTAGAGGCAGGAGCCCGGGAGGTCTCAGAAGATACTGTAATTCAGGCAATTGAATTTGGGCACAAGGCAAACCAGGATATTATTGAACTCCAAGAGCAACTGCAGAAAGCTTGCGGTAAAACTAAAAAGGAAGTTCCAATCATTGAGATTAATCCCGAGGTACTCTCAGCTATCTCGCCAATGGTTAATGGCAGGCTTACTGAAGCTTTAAGCCAATCTGAGAAGTTACAGCGAGAAGAGGGACTGCGTAGGCTAGAGAAAGAACTTATAGCCAGTTTAGGGGAATCATTCCCTGAACAGGATATAGTTTCTGCTTTTGGGGCGATGGTTAGGGATGAAATAAGGACTAACATCCTGGATAAGGGAAAGCGTATTGATGGTCGCAGTTTGACAGATGTCCGATCCATCAGCTGTGAAATAGGGCTTTTACCCCGTACCCACGGCTCAGCTCTATTCACTCGTGGTCAAACGCAAGTACTGACAATTACCACTCTGGGTTCTATCAATATGGAGCAGCAACTTGATGGACTAGGTATAGAGGAAACTAAACGTTTCATTCACCACTACAATTTCCCTCCCTTCTCCAGCGGTGAGGTGAGCCGCATAGGTACACCCGGTCGCCGTGAAATCGGGCACGGTGCCCTAGTCGAGAGGGCTATCACACCAGTGCTACCTAAGGATGAAGATTTTCCTTATACTATTCGCCTCGTTTCAGAGGTCCTGAGCTCCAGTGGTAGTACATCTATGGCTAGTACCTGCGCCTCAAGCCTATCCCTAATGGATGCTGGGATACCTATTAAGGCAGCCGTAGCCGGGGTAGCTATGGGTTTGGTCTCTGGTGACAAAGGGGACTACGCTGTTCTAACTGATATTCAGGGCATAGAGGATGCTTATGGTGATATGGACTTTAAGGTAGCCGGTACTGATAAAGGTATTACTGCTCTCCAGCTAGATACCAAACTTAAGGGCATAAACCCAGAAATTTTGCTGAAGACGCTAGATCAAGCTAGGGAAGCTCGCCTATTAATCCTCGAGAAAATGGGGCAGACTATTAGCTCCAATCGACCTGAGGTCAGCCCCTATGCGCCGCGAATGTATAAAATAATGATTAACCCTGATAAAATTGGTAGCGTAATCGGCACCGGGGGCAAAACAATCAGGGCAATTACCGCTGAGACTGAAGTAACTATTGATATTGACAATGATGGTACCGTGATTATTGGCTCACCTAATGAGAAATCAGCTCGTAGAGCCATTGAAATCATTGAAAGTTTAACTAAAGAGGTTGAAGTTGGTAGCATCTATACCGGGAAAGCAACCCGTTTACTAGACTTCGGGGCTATGGTAGAAATTCTCCCTGGTAAAGAAGGCTTAGTTCACATCAGCGAACTGGCTGACTATCGAGTACCCAAGGTTGAGGATGTAATTAAAGTAGGCGATGAGGTTATGGTTAAGGTGATTAGTATTGATAATCTGGGTAGGATAAACCTGTCCCGACGGGCCGTGTTCGAAAAGCTTTCTCAGATGCCTGAAGCTAAGACAAAGGATTCACTGGCTGTAGACTACCCATTTAAAAAACGCCAGGCTCCCTCACCTAGAAATAGGTAGCGCTATTATAAGGGTTAAGTTATGAAGTCAATAAGGGTAGTCGTTCACGGTGCATTAGGTAGAATGGGGCGAGAGGTGATTAATGCCCTATGTCACGAACCTGAGATGCAGATAGTAGGGGCTGTAGATTTAAAGGCTGCTGAGGATTACCTGCCTTTACCCGATGACTCTGGCACTGTGCCCGTTTCTTCTAATCTGGACTATATTCTCACCACTTGCCAGCCTGATGTGCTAGTAGATTTCACCACGGCCAAGGCTATTATGCTGGCAGTGCTTACTGCCACTAAGCATAATGTCAACTTGGTGATAGGAACTACAGGGTTAACCGCTGATGAACTTAGTGAGATTGACCGATTAGCAATAGAGCACAAGGTTGGGGCGGTAGTAGCTCCAAACTTTTCTTTAGGCGCAGTGCTAATGATGCATCTAGCCAAGGTAGCCGCCAAATACCTTGACTATGCCGAAATTATAGAACTACACCACCACCAAAAAACTGACTCTCCATCAGGAACTGCCCTCTCTACAGCCAAAGCAATGGCAGCAGCCAGAGGTAAACCGTTTTACCACCTCTTACCACAAGAGAAGAGGCCGGGTAGCCGAGGAGAGCAAGTCGAGGGGGTTACTATTCATAGTATCCGCCTACCTGGTCTACTGGCACATCAAGAGGTCATCTTGGGAGGGCCAGGTCAAACACTAATCATACGCCATGATACCATCAGTCGAGAATGCTATATGCCAGGCGTTATTCTAGCCACTAAAGATGTGGCCAAACACAAAGGGCTAGTCTATGGTTTAGATACTCTACTCGGTTTACAGGAGGAGTAATGAAGGGGTACAAAGTGGCCATTGTTGGTGCCACTGGGTTGGTAGGACAGGAATTCATTAAGATATTAGAAGAACGCAGCTTCCCTATGTTATCTATTTGCCCCTTAGCCTCAGACCGCTCGGCAGGAAAGAAATTATTTATCAATCACCGGGAGGTTGAAGTTAAGGAGACTGTTTCTGAGTCTTTCGAGGGAATAGATATTGCCCTTTTCTCCGCTGGCGCTGAGACTAGCCGCCATTTCTCACCAATAGCCGCTCAAGCGGGAGCCACAGTTATTGATAATAGCTCTGCTTTCAGAGGGCATTCTGATGTTCCCCTGATAGTGCCCGAGGTCAATCCCGAAGATATAAAATGGCATAAGGGGATTATAGCTAATCCAAATTGCTCCACTATTCAAATGGTGGTGGCTCTATACCCATTACACAAAGTTAACCTTATCAAGCGCATTGTCGTTGGTACCTATCAAGCAGTGTCAGGCACCGGTTCAGCAGCAATAGGAGAACTAACGACACAAGCCAAGCAAGTTCTGGAGGGGCAGAGCACTATCCCCCATGTTTACCCTCACCAAATAGCCTTTAATGTCCTGCCAGAAATAGATGTTTTCCTGGACAACGGCTATACTAAGGAAGAGTGGAAACTGGTGGAAGAAACAAGAAAGATAATGCATGCTGATGATATAGCTATTTCGGCTACTTGTGTGCGAGTTCCAGTATTTACCGGACATAGTGAGGCGATTCATATAGAATTCTCCCGACCGATGTCCCCCGATGAAGCACGACGCATTCTTGCCCAAGCCCCAGGGGTTAAGTTATTAGATGACCCGACTATTAGTCTTTATCCTCAGCCGTGGTCAGCGGCTGGCTGCGATGAGGTTTTTGTGGGACGTATTCGTCGGGATGCTTCCCACTCTAATGGTTTAACTATGTGGGTTGTTAGCGATAATCTGCGTAAGGGGGCTGCCCTAAACGCAGTCCAGATTGCTGAAGAAATGACTAAAAGAGGATGGATACATCCTGGGGGGTAGAAAATGAAAAAGTTTGGGCGATTGCTAACGGCAATGGTAACACCCTTTGATAGCCGAGGGATGGTTGATTACGAACAAGCGAAGAAATTAGCTTTGGCTCTGCTCGACTCAGGAAGTGAAGGTTTGGTGGTCGTGGGCACAACTGGAGAATCCCCCACCCTTACCCGAGAGGAGGAGATGAGCCTTTTTGCTGAGGTTAGATCAACAGTGGGTGAGCGAGGGTCAGTGATAGCTGGCACGGGTAGTAATAGCACCACTGAAGCCCTAGAGGCGACTAAAGGAGCAGAGAGGATAGGGGTTGATGCCTGCCTATTAGTCGTCCCCTACTATAATAAACCTACTCAAGAAGGCTTATACCAGCACTTTAAGACTATTGCGCAGGGCACTAATTTACCCTGTATCCTTTATAATGTACCGTCACGCACCGTTACTAGCCTATCAGCCGAAACCGTCATCAAGCTAAGCCACATAGATAATATTATCGGGGTAAAGGAAGCCAGCAGTAATCTAGGCGCAATTTCCAAGATTATCAGCGAGGCAAGGGAAGATTTCCTCGTCTGGAGTGGTAATGATAGTGACACCCTACCTATACTAGCCCTGGGCGGCTACGGGGTGATTAGCGTTGCCTCTCATCTGGTTGGTAACCAAATCAAGGAAATGATTGATAGTTTTACCACTGGTAAAATGGATAAGGCCGCCGAGATACACCGCCACCTTCTGCCTCTGGTTAATGCCCTATTTATTGTTTCCAACCCTGTCCCAGTTAAGTATGCCCTTAACTATGTTGGCTTTAATGTCGGTAAGACGCGCCTGCCCCTCACCGAGCTTGATGAAAAATCAGCCACTATCATCAAAGACACCTTGAAAAACTACCACATTGACCTGCGGGTATAGGCGGGAACTACTGTCCTGCGACACCCTGATTAAAAGATACAGGCGTATTGTCCCACCTCGTGAATAATAGTAACTCTAAGTAAGTGCCATTGCGTCTGAAATTTAGCTACGTTCTATACCTCGTAGTACCTTTCTGTACTTTTCCGTGTGCAGAAGTTCGTTAGCAAAAATATTAGCAAAAGAATACTACTTTGTTATTCTGAGGAGCCTTTTTGGGTTTTGCTAGGTCTTTCAGGATAATAATTGATATTCCTGCATATATCATCAATTATTCGATGTAAGCTCTCATCGTCAATCATGAGGCGAACCTGCTCAACTACCTGGTCTGGAATGTTAGTTGTGAAACTCAAATAATTCAACCCATCTTGCCTATGGCGAGTATCCACATCATCGACATATAATATTGGCAGATTGTTATTAATATAAATTTCCTTAGGTATTTCTTCCTCTTTAGTTGGCATAATTGTACTCCTTTGGGTTTACGTGGATTCCTTTAGCGAATGGGCTTCCAGATTTTATTGTCCTTGGGTAACGGTCATAAACTGGTGAGACTCTGACAGGTATAGTATCCTTCAGGTATTCTGTAAAGAGGCTATAACCATGAAAATACAATGGGAACCGACCATCACCGGTTTTCTTATAATGCTGGACAGATTGTTTAAGATAGACAGTAAGTCCACAGATTTTGGTCTGGTAAATAAAGCCGTGATTTATGCGACGGTTCTTGTGAAGTGCTTGGCGAGAGATACCGAGTATTGAGGCAGTCTCAGCAGCACTGATAAAATCACTGATGGGAAACTGGCTTAATATTTCGCGAATACGCTTGTTTCTTTCTGACTCGATTGCTTGAGCCATTGCTTCAGAATAAAGTATATTCTCACACTTATCACACTGATAATACTGAACTCCTTGGATAATAATTTTTCCTACATATGGGTCAACTAGTTCGTAGTTTCCAGACTTTTCCATATAAATTCCGCCACATTCTAAACAATTCATTTTATCCATCCAATTAATTTATTTTTCATGAAAACTATTAATTACAAGAAATTTAGATTTATCATCAATATAAAAATGGGTGTATATTTTTTCCCCATTAATGGTTGCTTTATAGAAATCTAGAGCTACTCCAGCTTTTAATTTAGAAACGTCAGTTTTGTGAAAGTGTTTTGGCTGTAACTTCTTATAAGCATCCTCTATGTCAGACAAGCCCCAACCGAACTGCTGGTCAGCATCTCTTTCAGCATTAGAGTTAATTAATACCTGACCATTATTTATTTTTTGGATGACTTCCGCTAACTGGTAATGGCTTTTAGTATATGAGCGTCTTCCTGGCTTTCTTTTTGGTCGTGTCATTATAACATCAGCGTTGACGATTGTCAACCAATCCTATAAATTTGATTTGAATATAATCTACACCTTAAATTAGTTTGTGCAATATCTTAAATTTGTGATATTTGACTATTAACACACTGGTTAAAGGATAGGCGTCTTGTGGATGGTTTGCTCTCGGTCTGGCCCGACACAGATGAGGTTTACCGGGCAGGAGAGGAGTTCTTCCAGTCTAGTTAAATATTGTTGAGCCTGGAGAGGCAAATTTTCATACTCACGAATATTGGTGGTGGGGGTTTGCCAGCCGGCTAGTTCCTCATAGATAGGTTGACACCTTTCCAAGGTAGCCACATTGCCCGGGAAGTAATCAATGTTATGCCCATCCAATTCATAGGCAACACATATCTTGAGGCTGGGAAAAGTATCAAGAATGTCAAGGCGAGTGATGGCTGTCCCGGTGAAACCATTAATTCGGTTGCTAAAGCGAGCGGCAATAGCATCAAACCAGCCGCAACGGCGGGGTCTGCCGGTGGTAGTGCCATACTCATGAGCCTCTTCCCGAATCAAGTTACCAGTTTCATCCTTCAGTTCGGTGGGCATGGGACCACTACCCACCCTGGTGCAGTAAGCCTTAAACACACCTAGAATGTGGTTAATCCTGGTAGGACCAAGACCGGCACCTAAACAGCCTCCCCCCGCCAGTGGTGAAGACGAGGTAGTATAAGGATAAGTGCCAAAATCAGGGTCGAGTAAAGCCCCCTGCGCCCCCTCCAGTAGCACCAGCTCATCACGGTTCAACGCTTCCTCCACCATTATCGTTGTCTCCCGAATATACGGAGCTAGACGCTCACCATACTGACAATATTGCCTGTACACATCGTCCAATGATAGGGGACTAACTCCGTAAATCTTGGTCAGAATAGTATTTTTATAGTCAAGTACAGAGCGAAGTCGCTCTAGTAACGCTTCTTTATCTAAAAGGTCACCACTTCTAATACCTAACCTAGCTGTTTTGTCAGTAAAAGCAGGACCCACACCCTTACGGGTTGTGCCCAGTGCTTTCCCTCCCCGCGATTCTTCCTCTAAACCATCAAGTAGGATATGATATGGCATAATCAAGTTAGCCCGGTCACTAATAAATAGCCTGGTGGTATCAACGCCGCGCTGGTTAAGCTGGTCTATCTCATCAATTAGCACGGAGGGATTAATCACCACCCCATTACCGATAATACAAGCGGTGTGGGGAGAGAATATTCCAGAAGGAATAAGGTGCAGCCTAAATGTACCATGGGGATTAACTACAGTATGCCCAGCATTATCACCGCCAGAAAAACGGACTACCACCCTTGCCTTTTGAGCCAGCAAGTCAACCACCTTGCCCTTTCCCTCATCCCCCCACTGACCTCCAATAATAGCAATAACCGGCATTACTCCTCCTTGTAAGTATCTCTTTAACTTATACCATAAACAGCGCTACATAAAAACAGGTTAAAATGACTACTTAATCTTTGTTTGTTGCCATACATAAAGTAATCTCTGACCGACAGTGATAAAGCTAAATACGGCTATAATAGCTAAGGCAATAACTAAGGCGTAAGCAACCTGATGTAGCAAAAGACCTAGCGCCAGCACAATGACCCTCTCGGCTCGAGTAAATAATCCCACCCGACAATCCAGACCTAAGGCTTCCGCCCTAGCCTTAACATAGCTTACTAACAGTGAACCAACCAAGGCGATACCAACCAATAAAATTGCCCATTCCTTGGTAAGCAAGGTAAATGAAGACTGTTCTCCTGTGAGTAGGAATAGGGCTAAGATGCCGAGTAGCATTACTGACTCAGATAAACGGTCAAGGGTAGAGTCAAGGACAGCGCCGAAATGAGTAGTCTGATTCCTGTGACGAGCCAGTGCTCCATCCAGAATATCAAAAAAACCGGCTAGTAACACTACCAAGCCAGCGGCAAAAAGGTATCCGGTAATAATAAATGCCGTAGAACCAACAGCTAGTAAAAAACCAAACCAGGTTATGGCGTTAGGTGTTATAGATGTCCTCGCCAGAATCCGCACCGCTGGTTGGGTCAGATAATAGCTTACAACCTTACGAACTTCAGATAATTTTACCATTGACCATTGCTTCTCTGGGATAACACTGTCCAAGTTGTTTTTCTCCCTTAAACCGAGGTTGACATAGCCTCAAATTCTGGGAATCGTTTTTTCCGGGGAGGTTCACTAAGCAGTCTAACATAGTAGTCTAATACCCTTTGGGCAATGTGTTCCCATCCATAATCCGCAGCTTTAACTCTGCCCCTAGCTCCCATCTCCTGCCGAAGTGATTCACTAGCCATAAGAGTAATTAGAGCCTGGGCTAACATTCCCTCATGTTTAGGTGGTACCAGCAGTCCCTCAACACCGTGAGTTACCAGGCTGGCATAACCTTCTATATTTGAGGCAACAATCGGTTTACCCATAGCCATAGCCTCAAGCAAAATAATACCAAAGCTTTCCCGGCCAGTGGCTGGTGCACAAAAAATGTCGGCTGTCCTATAATATCTAGGTAATTCATCATAGGAAACATGACCAACAAAAACAACATCTTTTGAGCCACTACGCTTAACCTGCTTCTCATACTTACTACGCAGTCTGGTACCAGGACCAACTATAATAAGCCGCGAGTTAGGAATTTCTTGTTTAACTCTCTTATAAGCCTTAAGCAAATAGTTCACACCCTTCCGTTTTTCCAGACGACCAACAAACAAAATATTCACCTTCCCGTCACAGAATTCATCAATTGGCGATACATTGGGAGAAAAATGGTTTAAATCTATGCCATTAGGGATAATAGTGTAGTATCCAGACACATACTTACTGGCAAACTCCATGGCTGGCTTTGACACTGCAATCCTGCCGTGGAGCTTGTGAACCCGCCTGCGTATCATCCAAGTACTGATAGGCTTACCCCAGTTATAGCCGGGCTTGCCCTGGCAAGCATGAAAGGTGCCTACATTTGCTGTGTTAGAGAACCGAAGTACGGCACTACATAGCATAGGCATAAAAGGTTCATGAAGGTGAATAATATCAAAGTTTTCTTCATCTAGTACCGCCTTTATTCTAGAGGCTAGCCTGAGTGATATGGTAACGCGAATAATAGAACCACTAGCTGGAATGGGTCGAGGTTTGCCTATAGGTATGAACTTATCACCAAAGTCAGGAACCACTGCAGATGCGGGAGCAATGACCTTCACCTCGTGACCCATCTTGGTAAACTGATGCTCTAGTGCAGAAATATGATTGGCAACACCGCCTGGGTAAGCAAAGTCATAAGGGGAGACCAATGCTATCTTCATTCGTAGCTGCTAAACCTTCCCCACAGATTTACTCAGAAGCTGGCTGCTCACCAGTAATGAACTCTTCCACCATCTGGCGAGCTTCGTCATCGGTATATTGAATAGGCGGTGATTTCATAAAGTAGGCAGAGGGAGCTACCAATACCCCCCCGAGTCCTCGGTCGAGGGCAAGTTTACCGCATCTTATAGCATCAATAACTACCCCGGCTGAATTAGGGCTGTCCCACACCTCAAGTTTTAACTCCAGGTTCAGAGGTACATCACCAAAGGTTCGCCCTTCCATTTTAATATGGCAAAACTTACGGTCATCCAGCCAGCGGACATAGTCACTAGGACCGACATAGATGTTATCCGGGTCAAGCTGGTAGTCCAGTTGCGATGTAACCGAGGTAGTTTTAGATATCCTCTTCGACTCAAGGCGCTCGCGCTCTAACATATTATAGAAATCCATGTTACCACCAAAGTTCAATTGATAAGTTCGCTCTAATTTAACCCCACGGTCTCTAAACAGCCGAGTAAGGACGCGGTGGACAATGGTGGCTCCAACCTGAGATTTTATATCATCACCAATAACGGGAAGCCCTCTTTCAGTAAAGCGCTCCTGCCAATACTTCTCTCGAGCGATAAAAACTGGGATACAGTTGATAAAGCCACAGCCAGCCGTCAGCGCCTGCTCAATGTACCACTTGGTTGCCTCTTCACTACCAACCGGCAAATAGTTAATCACTATGTCGGTTTGGGTTTCCTTGAGGATTTGAACTATGTCGGCTGTTGGACCTGGCGCCTTCTCAATAATTTGAGACAGATACTTGCCTAAACCATCATGGGTCATACCCCGCTGAACCTTAATCCCAGTAGCCGGTACCTCACAAAATTTAAAGGTATTATTAGGCTGAGTAAAAATTACCTGCGCCAAGTCTTTGCCAACTTTATTCTTATCAATATCAATGGCAGCTACGAAATTAATATCGCTTATGTGGTATCCCCCCAGATTAACATGCATAAGCCCGGGCACAAATTCAGTCTCTTTCGCCTTCTTATAGTAGTAAACACCCTGAACCAATGATGAGGCGCAATTACCCACGCCTATTATGGCTACATTTATATTACCCAAGACTTATCCGCTCTCCTTTCTAATAACAGAAAAGGCTACCGTGGTTATCCTACTTATGTTATTTTTGGATGTCAACATAAAGGATTAAATTATTGCCGCACTTTTATTAAGGGTGAGGACTGGGATAATTTAGCCTTTACTAGTATAGAGCTTAACCGCATTCCTGCCCAAGCCGTCGCCGAAACAGCAAAAAAAGCTAAAGCACTAGAAATTGTAGTGTGGTGATTCATGGTGAAACAATCCTAGAATCAGTTGAAAAGGACACCCCCCAACCTCTACTCATAGCCCCCAGGTTAACGTCTTATCTCACCCTGGTCTTCTGAGCCCTGAGGAAGCCAAATTAGAACTGCTAACGGCATCTTAATAAGAATTAGTACCCAAAAAGGTCACTAATTTACTAATGAATGCATCGTCCTTTCAGTCCAACAAACAAGAGCTAATCTAAATCCTAGCTCTGATGTCCATATCTTTAACTGATACTGATTGCTATCAACCCCGTGAAATCAACTGCTAACTCAGATTGTGGAAAATATAGTTTTTCAACGGTTCAAATTAGCCTTGACCAATTCTAAATACTTTAGTCCCACATGCAGGGCAGAGCCCCCGTGTAGCTGGTCTACCATTTTTAAGGATAACCTTTTGAGGATCCTTTATCTCTACCTTCTTTCTACACTTAAAACAATACGCTTGCACTTCTTGCCACCTCCTTTTTGGAATCGGTTGAACTATATTCTAATTATAGGCAAGATGTCAAGACCTTTTTAATTAACTTTACTTGCCGAACACTGGATTTAAGTTATTTATCAGCGATAAGAGGGTTGAAGAACTTTTTCTGGTTGCCATTGCCTTGCTACATGGTTGAAACGCAACACGCCCAAAAAACATCCATCATGGGTGTAAACCCGGCAACGATTCTCAAAAGGAGGCGATGACGCCAGATTGTGCTCAAAGCAACCATTACTCAAAGCCAAGGAGCCCCCATTCTTTATAGTCCGTTCGGTAGCGTGGCTAACAATAATAGCTGTCCAATGTAAAAGCACGACATCTATAGGATGAATAAAGCGTTGCCAGTCGCCATAGCGACAGGCGTATTCAAGTTGAGGCATTGAAACTGCGTCCATTATATCAAAGAGACCACAGCGCAAGCGGGTTAGTCTTGTCAAATTAGCACCACAACCCAACGCTTGCCCTAAATCATGAGCTAGTGAGCGGATATAGGTGCCCTTACCGCATACTACTTCTATGGTGACTACTGGAGGTTGCCAATCTAGAAGCTCAATGAGGTGGATTCTAGTTAGCCTGCTTTTCCTCTCAACCTGAATTCCAGCCCGTGCCAATTGGTAAAGTCGCTTACCATGATGCTTCACTGCACTATACATGGGAGGGATCTGCGATATTAAACCACAGAACGAAGCAAGTGCTGCCTCCAACTGTTGTTGAGTAATCCCAGAGGGGTCTCCTTTTTGAATAATCTTACCACTGGAATCATAGGTATCTGTAGACACACCCAGCTCAATCTGAGCCCGATAAATCTTAGTCGCATCTACCAAAAACTCAATGACTCGTGTTCCCTGACCGAGACAAATAGGTAAGACGCCTGTTGCCTCTGGGTCAAGAGTGCCGGCATGTCCAACGCGCCGCACTCCCGTCAGTCGTTTCACCGTAGCTACAATGCTAAACGAGGTCTCACCCTGAGGCTTATTAATATTTAAAATTCCATCCACAGCTAATGCCTATGCCGGTCAGGGGTACTGTCAATACTAACCTCATCAATCAGCTTAAGCAGGTGGGCTCCCCGCTCAATAGAATCGTCCCACTGAAAGCTCAGTTCAGGAATACGACGTAATTTCAGACGCTTAGCCATCTCCTTACGAAAAAAACCCGAAGCGGCAGCTAATACGCTTAGCGTCTCTTGTTTTACTTCGCCGCTGCTGATGCGACTTATGAATATCTTGGCATATCTCAGGTCAGGTGAGGTGGAAACCTCGGTTACAGCAACAAAACTGCCAAGTCGTGGGTCTTTGACTTGGCGTTGAAGTAACTCACTAATTTCCTGGCGAATAAGATTGTTCACCCGTTCAATACGGCGTGTCATAATTCAGTCAGTTTTTTCCTTTCTGAAAAACTCCAGTATATCGCCAACTTGAAACTCATAAAAATCCTCGATGCCCACACCGCACTCATAGCCAGCAGCCGCTTCTTTAACATCGTCCTTAAACCGTCTCAGGCTGCCCACAATAGATTCGCACACTATTTGTTCTTGACGCTGCACCCTAACCGAGGCACCCCGCGTTATCTTACCTTCAGTAACATAGACACCGGCTACCTTCATCCTTTTTAAACCAGGAAAGATAGCCCTCACCTCAGCCCGCCCATCAATAACCTCTATATATGTGGGCTGTAACATACCTTTAAGAGCCTTGTCGACATCATCTACCAAATTGTAAATGACATTATAGTGACGGATATTTATACCTTCCGTGTCAGCCAGTCGCCGTGCTCCTGGCTCAATACCGGTACCAAAACCAATAATAAGCCCCTTAGACGCAATAGCTAGCATAACATCGCTCTCAGTAACATTACCACTGGCACTGTGTATAATCCTGACCCGGACTTCCTCTGTCTCTAAATGCTCCAAAGAGCTTGTTATCGGTTCAATACTACCTTGAACATCAGTTTTGAGAATAACATTGAGCTCTTTTACCTGCCCGGCATTTATTTGGGTAAGGAGATTACTAAGACTCACCGAAGATCGTTGCTGCCTCTCTTGTTCGCACTTCTGTATCAAGGTCTGTACTTGGTGTTCGCCAGCTACAGCAGTCAGGGTATCCCCCGCTTGAGGCACATTATTTAAGCCAAGGGTTTTAACCGGGGTAGCTGGCCCAGCCTTTTTCACCTGCTTACCCATATCATTAAACATTGCCTTTACCCTACCCCAAGTGGTCCCAACCACTATAGTATCACCCAGCCTCAAAGTTCCGGTATGAACTAGCACTGTAGCTAATGGTCCCTTCGTTTTATCCATCTCAGCTTCGATAACTACCCCAACCGCAGGACGAGAGGGGTTTGCCTCAAGATTCTCCACCTCAGCCACAACCAGAAGGTTTTCCAACAAGTCGGTGATGCCTATCTTTTCTTTAGCCGAAATTAAAACACAGACTGTATCACCTCCCCACTCCTCAATAAGCAAGCCGACATCAGCTAGCTGCCGCTTAACCAGATCAGGGTTAGCTTCGGGCTTATCAATCTTATTTATAGCTACCACAATAGGCACCTCAGCCGCCTTGGCATGGTCTATAGCTTCTAAAGTCTGTGGCATTACCCCATCATCAGCGGCTACTACCAAAATAGCAATATCGGTTACCTGGGCGCCACGAGCCCGTATCGCAGTAAAGGCTTCATGACCAGGTGTATCCAGGAAGGTAATCTTCTGTCCATTAATTTCCACCTGGTAAGCACCAATATGCTGAGTAATGCTACCTACTTCAGTGTCCATTACATTAGTTTGCCTGATAGCATCAAGTACTCTAGTCTTACCGTGATTAACATGCCCCATAATAGTAACTACAGGAGGTCGTGACCGCAGACCGCCAAGTTCCCCATCTCGGAGCTGTTGATGCCGATTAGCTGCTCTAATAGTGCCAGCCAGTCTTTGAGCCGCCAGAGGCTTCGGCTGGACTTCGTGCCCAAGGTTTGTAGCTACAGCGGCCGCTGCTTCATACTTAATGACCTGGTTAATATTAGCCATAATGCCATTTCTCATCAGTTGCTTGATAATATCTATGGCACTTATCCTGAGGAGGTCAGCCAGCTGCCTCACACTTAAGGAGAGAGGAATCTCAATTAAATGTTTCTCCGGTGAGGACAAACCCGCGCTACCTTCTTCGCCTGAATTTTGTGTAATTTCATCTGGTTTGCTCGCTCTTGCCACTGATTAACTCCTTACGGGAAGTCTTTTTTGAACTTCTCAGCTTTGGCTGAGAAATACAGTTTATTAGCAGTCTTAATGAGCTGTTCCCGATTATCCTGGGTAACAGTAGTTCTCAAAGCATGCTCCAGCCGACCACCCTCTAGCCCAATTTCCCAGCACTCCTCTACCAAACATAAGTAAGCACCACGCCCCACTCTCTTGCCACTTGTATCAACCTTCACCTCCCCATCGGAAATACGCACTAAACGAATTAACTGCCCTTTAGGTCTTATCTTACGACAAGCCACACATGTTCGCTGAGGTATATGCCTAGTAATCTTCATCACTTGTATCTGTATCAATCTCTGACTCTCGGCGTAGCTTCCTCAGCTTGATGCCATCATCAGCGCTTTTCTTGTACTGATTGCCTTTCTTCTTCTTCTTCCTTGACTTAGCCTCAGGCTTAGTCGGTACCGATACTAAAATATCCTCAGCAAACCGGAGCTGAGGTTTTTCTATTGCTGCTTGTGATTCGAGCGGTTCCAAGGGAACCGCCTCAAGTGTTGATAGAGGCTTAGCCGCTTCTTCTGCCGGCTCGGTAAAGGCTGAAGTTGAATCAGCAGTAGCTGGTATTTCAGCAGGAAGCTCCTCACCAACCGTAGCCTCTTCCTCCTCCTCAACTAAAAGCTTAGCTTCTGCCAGCTTTTCTGCCTCAGCATCGGAAGCGCTCTTGATGTCAATTCGCCACCCGGTAAGTTTAGCCGCCAGTCTAACATTCTGCCCCTCTTTACCAATAGCTAATGAAAGCTGCTGATCAGGGACAACCGCAGTAGCTACCTCTTCCGCATCATCCAGATGAATATCTAATATCCGGGCTGGGCTAAGAGCATTGGTAATAAGGACAGAGGCATCCGGATCCCACATAACAACATCTATCCTTTCGCCGTTTAACTCGCTTACAATATTCTGTATCCTGATGCCGCGCAAGCCAACACAGCAACCAACTGGGTCAACGCCCTCCTGACGGGTAGCTACAGCTACCTTACTGCGATAGCCAGCTTCACGAGCAATTGCCTTTATTTCCACTATCCCATTAAAAATCTCGGGAATCTCCAGCTCAAAAAGTCGGCGAAGTAAATCTGGGTGAGAACGTGACACCACCAGTTGAGGTCCTTTGCCACTCCGGATCACCTCTAAAAGGTAAACCTTAAGCCTTTGACCTACCCGATACCTCTCATTACGCATCTGCTCCGCTGCTGGCAGTACTGCCTCTGTCCTGCCCAAATCGATAAACATCTGCCTATGTTCAATACGCTGGACTATACCGGTGATAACATCGCCTTCCTTACTAGTATATTCCTCAAATATGGCACTATGCTCTGCTTCATGAAGACGCTGCAAAATTACCTGTTTTGCCGTTTGAGCAGCGATGCGTCCAGCATTATGCGGTGTAGCTTCTACCTCAATAACCTCTCCAATCTGAGTGTCTGGCTTGATTTGGCGTGCTTCATCTAGCGATATGTCGCGGCGACTATCCGAGGGTAGCTCAACTACAATCTTCTCAGCCCATACTGTAACCCCGCCAGTAGAGGGGTTAATCTTAACCAAAATATTCTGGTTAGCAGCAAAATTATCTTTCCTGTAAGCCGATACCAGAGCTGCCTCTATGGCTTCAATAACTATCTCCTTGGATAGGTTTTTTTCAGCCGAGAGCTGGGTGATAGCAATTAGAAAATCACTCTTCATCTCGGATTAAAACCTCCAAATCTATTATTCCCCATACAGCAAAAAAGTGGGGATGAAACCCACTTCACTAATTAACCTTCACTTTACAAAAAGTATATCACAATTAGGCTTGGGATGCAAGCTTTTGAAGAGGCTTTGGCTCACCCTCGCAATGACAAGGAAAAACGATGAGGTCAAGCTATTTTCATCCCAAAGTAGCAAATACTATTGAGGCAACATTGATGGCAAAGAGGATGGTTGCGGCAGACATTCTTACCCAGGCAAACCAGCAAGGCATGATATTCATTGAATAGCTGGGCATCAGCCGGCAGATTATGCATAAAGAGATTTTGATAGGCAGTGTAGTTATTACTATCAGGGGCTAAACCAAGGCGACTAATGATACGACGGGTATAAGCGTCAATAACAAAAACTGGCTTATTAGCAGCATATAGTATTATGGAGTCGGCTGTCTCCTGCCCAATGCCATAGACGGAAATAAGCTGTTGGTGGAGTGAGTCAATATTATTGGCAAATAGTTTACTAAGGTCATCATCATGGTGTTCTCCAAGCCAATGAGCCAATGACTTAAGCTTTAGTGACTTGGCGTTATAATAACCGCAGGGGCGAATAAGCCCAGCGACTTCGGGGAGGGTTAAGTGGCGTAGTGCTTCTGGTGATAGTACCTTGGCTGATTTTAGATTGGCTATAGCCTTCTCTACATTACCCCAGGCGGCAGATTGGGTAAGGATGGCACCAACTATTATCTCAAACGGCTCCTGCGCTGGCCACCAGTATTGAGGTCCATAACGAGCCATAAGTTGGTGGTAGATGGTTAGTAGTGTTCGGCTAACAGATTGGTCATCCATCGGGGTATTTCAGCATTAGTTACCGAATCATATCCTGGGATGTAGGGTTTTATATCAATTACCGGCGTGCCATCAATAGCATCAAGCCCTTCAACTTTTAATATATTACCCTGGCACTGCAATAGTCTAACTGTAGCTTTCCCCACCGGATTTGGTCTGTTTGGCGACCGGGTGGCAAAAAGTCCTACCGCGGGCAATTTCTGTTCACCCCTAGGGTGGACTTTGGTTGGCACTTGACCGGTAGCGGCAACCCCGTGCATCCAGTAGAGAATAATGATGTGGGAGAATTTCTCCAGTCCGTCTAGAGCCTCGGTTAAGGTGCTGTTAATTACTATGTCGGAAACGATTTTTTCCCAGTCGCTCCTGGCTGGTAATGCTTGCTTAATCCCATTTCTGACGATACCTATAGCTTTCAGGGTCATACTGGGTAGTTCACTAGTCATTTTCAATACTTCCTACTGGCATTATAATAGCATATCTAAAACAAATGAAGAGAGGCTGCATTTCAAAACAGCCTCTTAGTTATTTCTGAAGTACAATTATCCTAGTGGAGTAAGGGTTAACAGCTTTTTAGCAATCTGCGGATACTTGGCTATAAAGAGCAATTCATCTTCAACGAGTGGTTTCTGTGACTCTACATTAGCATACCTTACCAGCTCTAGAACTTCATTGGCCTCTTCTTTATTATTAAACGATACCTCTATCTTCCCCATCACATGGCTAAAACCTGATATCCCGCTATACTCTCCGGCACAGATTTCTCTCCCGGTGTACACGAACTCTGGTTCACCCCTGCCCAGTTCTTCATAACCATAAAGCTCATAGTTTTGCGGGTCTTTTAACACGCCGTCAGCGTGTATGCCGGATTCATGGGCAAAGGCATTAGAGCCAACCCCGGGCTGGTTTATTGGAATCGGCACACCAAAGGCGTAACTGGCAAACTTAGCTACCTTCCATGCCTTAGATAAATCAACGGAGCCTGCTAATTGATATTCATCAGCAAACCCCTTTGATTTGGTCGCAGCTAGAATAGTCGCCACCAGGTCGGCATTCCCCGCCCTTTCCCCGAGACCGTTTAGGGTAGTATTGATATAGGCATCTTGTCCACCGTCTATAGCTCCTTTAGCTCCAGCAATAGAATTGCCCACAGCCATCCCCAGGTCACCATGGCAATGCTGTTCAATAGCCATGCCGACATTTTCAGCCAATGCCTTGATAGTTTCATAAATAGTGAAGGGGTTATCATAACCGAGGGTATCACAGTACCTGAATCTATCAGCCCCGTGTTCTTTGGCGGCAAGTCCGAATTTGATAAGGAAATCCAGGTCTGTCCTTGAGGCATCTTCGGCGTTGACACCTATGCTCTCAGCGCCAAGAGCCCGAGCGGCATCAACTGCCTCGACCATACAATTTATAATGTCCTCCCTTGTCTTCCTCCCTTGGAACTTGCCTTTAATCATCTGGTCTGATGTGGATATTGAGAGATTGAGATGGCGGATATTAGGTACCAGCTTAAAAGCTGACTCTACATCACTGGCGATGGCTCTTATCCATCCTTCCAAACGCATAGGATGCAGGACCCCCATCTCAGCTAGTTCCAGGTTGGCTTGTAGGTAAATGGATTCGTGCCTAGTGGTGGGGAAGCCAAACTCGGATTGAAAGACCCCCATTTCATTCAGATAAATATTTATCAAGGTTTTTTCAAGCTTGGATAAACCAAGCCTCGCTGTCTGCACTCCATCCCTATTGGTTACATCAAGAAAATAAATCTTAGGCATAATCTTACTCCTGTTGAAGGTTTAACGGGGATAACTGATAATAACATACAATTATTATCTTCAGCAAGTATGTGTTCCCATTCATGTGATGGGTGACACATCCTCCTTCCTCGAACACTATCCCCACTGCTTCAGTAACTCAATTAAAAATTACGCTCCAACTATATTGCCCCAAGGGCAGTTGCAAGACGCAATACCTGAAGAACGACCATTATATCCCTTGACCTCAGATGGGTCAGGGTTACCCATATATCAAATATCAGTAAAATCTATAACCGCGCGGTTTGTCAGAGCTTAACGATATGCACGATAGCGGCATATAGATTTTCTTATCTGTTGCCAAAGTTGCGCATTATATTGGCACTTGAATGATTTGATTACCCCAAGCGCACCTATGAGTTATAACTTAAAACACACCACCGCCGATGATGAGCCTTATAGTCCCAATAAGTAATGCTACTGCGCACAATATTAGCCCAGCGATACTGAGCCCCCTATTCTCCTTGGCAGTAGCGATGGCTACTATACTTATGATGAGCCCCACCCCTGCAATGGGAATTACGCCCCAGTTCATCCACCCTAGGAACGGTAGTAGTCCAATGAACATTCCTATTATGCTGATGATACCGAGAATAAGACTTACGATACCCATGAAAACCCTCCTATCTAAATATCTTCAAATGGTCTTATCTTACATATTATTACATATTCTGCCGTTTGTCTATCTATCGTACTTTGTTTTGGGCCACTGCGCTTGGCTCAACTGCTGTGCTAGAATAGGCATATTAGGCTGCTATTATCAATTACGGGAGAACTGTGGAAGAACTAGGGCTTGGTCTTGACTTAATTATTGTCTTAGCTATAGCTATAGCTGGGGGTATGTTAGCCCGCCGATTGAGGCTGCCCATCATCTTAGGCTATTTGGTGGGGGGTATTGCCGTCGGTCCCTACGGCTTTGGCTTAGTTCATGACCTGGAGACAATCCATACCTTGGCTACCATCGGGGTAATCCTGCTCTTATTTACCCTGGGGCTTGAATTCTCCTTAGGCGAACTCAAGAGAATGGGCAAGGTCGCCATTTTGGGTGGCATAGCTCAGATATTACTTACGGCAGCAGTAGGCTTAGCTTTAGGCAAACTATTGGGCTGGGAAATGCTTGAAGCTATCTTCTTTGGCTTTCTCATTGCTCTTAGTAGCACCATGATTGTGCTTAAAACCCTTATGGAGCGGGGCGAGCTTGACTCGGGGCACGGTCGGGTTATGATAGGAATTCTTCTGGTGCAAGACCTGAGCCTGGTGCCCTTGATGATAATCTTGCCCGCTATGGGTGGTGTAGGTGGTGAATTGTGGTTGCCTCTGGGAATAGCCATTCTTAAGGCGCTGCTTTTTATTGGGGTGATGCTGGTTCTGGGTATATGGGGACTACCCTGGCTACTAGGTCGAGTGGCCGGGGGGCGTTCCAGGGAGCTGTTCCTGCTAACTGTAGTCACCCTGTGTTTGGTGGCAGCTCTTGGCGCTTACTTCTTTGGTTTGTCTGCCGCCATTGGTGCTTTTATTGGCGGTTTGCTGATTGGTCAATCAGCATTCGCCCGTCAGGCTTTTGCTGATATTGTCCCCCTGCGCGATACCTTCGGTGCCCTCTTTTTCGTTTCCCTGGGCATGCTCGCTGACCCCAGCTTTGTAGTGGAGAATCCAATCGTTATCACCATAGTGGTAATAGCCATAATTGTAGTTAAATTTATCATTTGCTCCCTTATTCCTTGGTTCTTCGGTTACAGCCCCAAGACAATACTTTTTGTCGGTATGGGACTTATACAGATAGGTGAGTTCAGCTTTGTCCTGGCTGGGATGGGATTGGAAGCCGACATCATCTCACAAGATATTTACTCTGTCACATTAACCAGTGCCATCATCACTATGGTGCTGACCCCTTTTGCTTTAAGTTTTGCTTCGCGCCTTTATCGCCGGCTCAGCCAGGGAGAGAGACTAGGCAGGCTAATAGCATCCCGCCTTGACCCAGGTTGGGAGAGTCAGCAATACAAGCTATCAGGTCATGCTGTAATTTGCGGGCACGGTCGAGTTGGAATAAGCCTGGCAAGGGTTCTAGAGCGGCGGAATATTTCCTACCTGGTGATTGACATAGACCCCCAGGTCATCTCAGGTTTACATTCCCGGGGGATTCCCTGTATCTACGGAGATGCCAGTAATCCTGAGATACTCACCCATGCTCAGCTAAAGAAGGCACGTGTTCTTATTTGCACCTTCCCTGATTTTATGGCTGTCGAATTAACCACCCGAAATGCCCTGAGAATCAACCCCAAGCTTGATATAGTGGCTCGGGTTCATGATGATGCTGATGCTAAACTGCTAAAAGGCATTGGTGTTTCTGAATTGGTCTGCCCTGAGTTTGAAGCCAGCCTGGAGATAACCCGCCATACTCTGCACCGGCTTGGCTTAACCAGCCTTGAGATTCAACATATCCTTAGCGGTCTCAGGGAAGGCAAAGGCTAGTATAAATTTATAGCCAGCTTGTGATAAAATGCTCCAAGCTGCAGTCAGGTGGAAAATGAGCAAAAGCAGGGTAGGCATTATCAATGTTACTGGTTACGCCGGTGTTGAGCTGGCAAGACTGCTGTATCAACATCCAGAAGTGGAGCTTACCTCAGTTACCGGGCGGAGTGCTGCCGGGCAAAAATTGGGCAAGGTTTTTCCCCATTTGTCTTGTATAGACCTGACTATTGAAACCGAGCTGGTGGAAGCTGATTTGGTCTTCTCAGCTATGCCCCATAGGGAGAGTGCCAAGGAGGTCATACCGTTGCTCAACCGTGGTATTAAAGTAGTAGATATTAGTGCCGATTTCAGACTGAAGGATGACGCCGAATACTTGAGCTGGTATGGTTTTACTCACCCTGCCCCGCAACTACTTGAACAAGCGGTGTATGGTCTAACCGAGCTATACCGGTCTCAGGTTGCCTCTGCCCAACTGGTAGCTAACCCTGGCTGCTACCCCACCGGGGCTATTCTGGCTTTAGCCCCGGCAGTTAAGGAGGGGCTAATTGAGCCTGACATTATTTTTGATAGCAAGTCTGGTGTTTCTGGAGCCGGCAGAACCCTAAGTGCGCAAAGTCATTTCTCAGAAGCCAATGAAGATGCTGCTGCTTATGCCTTAGAAGGACATAGACATCTGCCTGAGATTATTCAGGAGCTAAAGAGGATTCGTCCTGAACAACCGCCCTCGGTTACCTTTGTCCCCCATCTGATACCGATGACCAGGGGAATATTAACTACCGGCTACGCATCCTTAGCCCCAGGCAAGTTTGCTGCTGGCAAAAAAGGAGGAGAAGACATAAGGCAGCTTTACCTGGATTTCTATAAGGATGAGTCCTTTGTCAAGGTGGTAGAATTACCCCCCCACACCAAGCACACCCGGGGGAACAACCTTTGTCTCATTCATCCTACTATTGACCACAGGACAGGAAATCTCATTGTTATTAGCTGTATTGACAACCTGGTCAAGGGAGCAGCGGGACAAGCCATCCAGAATATGAACCTTATGCTTGGCTTACCCGAAACTACTGGGCTTGAGGCACTGGCGGTTTAGCCTTGAAATACTATCCCCCAAATTGAGTCCTGGTAGGCTTAGCTTATGGCTTCTCCATCTCAATTCCGTTAAGTAAAATGTAGTCAAACATTGTACCTGTGTATTCCCTGCGTTCCAGGTAAAATAATGCCCTTATATTTGTCCCCCCAATAGCTCTTCCCTAATAATGAATGCCCCTTCGGCAGCCTCTTTGGCTACTCAAGCCTGTCGCCTCACCTTTCGCATCTTTCCAAATTTGTAGAGATTAGTCGGCAGCCTCTCATTAATCTCCGGGATTCCGGATAGGTTAGCCAAAGTATGGTAATATAGTTTCCCACCCCCAGGCAGCAGCCAGGACGATACCTACATATAGTATGGTTCTGCCTAACCAGCATGCCAGCAAGAATTTCCACAGAGGAAAGCGAAGGACTCCAGCGGCTATTCCAACTAGGTCAAAAAAGAAGGGGACTATTGACAAGATGAAGATAGCTAATACTCCCCATCGCCTCAACCTCTCCACCAGCCTATTATATAGATTCACCCTTTGTACAATCCCTTGTCCACTATAGCCTAGCATATAGCCGGTCATCTCCCCGATACCTGCCCCCACCCCACCAGCCAGCCCCACAATGATTGAACCAAGCGGTCCGGTATCGGGGTAGAGGGTAACACCTATAGCCGAAAGTATCGGTAGCACCGGGGCAGCTAGAATGACAGCAGCATTCCCAATTAGACTGATAAGGAAAGCACCCCAATAGGCATAGTTTTTCAGTTCGGCCAGCCTTTCTGGGTGGCATCCGTAAATAAGAAATATACCGACCGTAATAGCTATAACAAAGGCCAGGGTTAATAAGGGAATGACTCTCTTCTTTAGCCAGTCCCTCTTTACAATCTCGGCTTGCTTATCGTTATTAATTATCCTACCCATCTTGTCTTCTGAGCATTGTAGCATATCATAGTTTAGACTGGTGATATAGTAACCGCAGAAACACACTCCTCGCAATGACATTATTGTTCTGGAAATTGCGTCAGTAGCCAATGCATTGTATACTTTAGCTTAATCTAATAGATAAATAGCTAGCCTGGGATGGTGGTATTGGTGAAGACTAAAGATTTTGACTATTTCTTGCCCTCAGAACTAATTGCTCAAACCCCCGTTGAACCTAGAGACCAATCACGACTTATGGTTCTAAATCGCAGTGATGGTTCAATAAAGCACCACCAGTTTTTTGAAATAACTGATTATTTACGAGCTGGTGATGTCTTGGTATTTAATAATAGCCGTGTTATCCCAGCCCGCCTTAAGGGGAGAAAGGTTGATAGCGGTGGTAGGGTAGAGATACTGTTACTGTGTCGGCTTGATACTAATATTTGGGAGGCGCTAGTTAAGCCTGGTAAGCGGGTTAATACTGGCACCAGGGTTGAGATAACAAATGAGGGTGCGGCTAAGGTTTTGGCTGAAGTAATCGGGCTACGGCAGGATGGGATAAAGGTGATAAGCTTCTCTGATGAGACACAATTGCCAGAGCTAGGCGAGATTCCATTGCCTCCATATATACATGTTCCATTAGCTCATCCCGGGCGTTATCAGACGACCTTTGCTAGTGTTGCCGGCAGCGTGGCAGCACCCACCGCTGGGTTACATTTCACCCCGGAACTACTTACTAATATAGAACAGAAGGGAGTTCAATGTTTGTTTGTTACCCTCCATGTGGGGCTTGACACCTTCCGACCGGTTAGAGAGGATGACCCGCTTGAGCATCCCATTTACAGGGAGTATGGGATACTAGCTCAGGAGGTAGCCAGTCAGTTATCTCAGGCTAAGGTGGAAGGGCGCAGAGTTATTTGTGTTGGCACCACTACGGTAAGAATTGTAGAGCAAGCGGCTCAGGTCAGTAACTCACTTCCTATGGAGCCGTTTGATGGCTGGGTAAGTTTGTTCATATTGCCCGGATATCAGTTCCGTGTGGTGGACGCCCTTATTACAAATTTCCATCTGCCAAAGTCAACGCTACTGATGCTGGTTACTGCCTTTGCTCATAGATATTTTGTTAACCGGTCCTATAAGGAAGCAATAGCTTCAAACTACCGTTTCTATAGCTTTGGCGATGCTATGCTGATTTTATAGCACCAACAGACTTTTCTTGAACTTTTTTTAATTGCTCTGTCTCTATTTCTAGTGGTAAAATCATCAGGGAGTATTAGTTAGTATGTATAAGGGCAATACCGTAAATGAGGTGCACCTACGTCATCTCACTGTAGACGAAGCACTGCTAAAGCTAGATGAATATCTAAACGATGCCTTTATGAGCGGTTTGTACCAGGTTAGGGTAATTCACGGTAAGGGAACAGGCACTCTGCGCCAGGTAGTCCGTGAGCTGCTCGCCAAACACCCACTGGTTAAATCATACCGTCCAGGTGCTTATGGAGAAGGGGGCGCCGGAGTTACTATAGTAGAGCTAGACTAATAGTAGGTACCTCCTCATTGAAAGAACAAGGGTTTTTCGCTATAATATCCACACTATCTATGGTGAGTGTCGCCTAGTGGTCTAAGGCGCCAGGTTGTGGCCCTGGAGAACGAGGGTTCAAATCCCTCCACTCACCCCAATTAAGGCACCTATAGCTCAGTGGACATCGTCTTTTGGGCATGTACATTTAGCTCTGTAGAAAAGGGTGGGATTATTCTACCCCACCTGAGACTCCCATTAGCAACAAATCTCTTGTTTACTCTGTGTGAGAGAAGGGTATTAGTAATAGTGAATACAGCCTGGTTTCAGCTGAGAGAGATTAATCCCGCCTTCAGAGCTATCACTACCGATTCAGTGCGGTCATTGGCATTCAGCTTTATCATAATTGAGGAGATGTGATTCTTGATGGTTTGTTCACTAATGTTGAGTTCAGCCGCAATCTGCTTGTTACTGTAGCCTTGGGCTATATTATTGACGATTTCTATCTCTCGCGTCGTTAGCTGAGCTTTTGCAGTTTCAACTTCCCTCTTTCCAGACAGGCGTCGAAACCGGCGTAGTACCCAATCGGCTATTTCAGGTTGACTGGAAAGAGTTTCATATATAGGATACTCATCACGAGCTACACGCCTCACGATATCAGCTAGATAGTCACCGCTGATTTCCTTGCCTAGATAAGCGGCGACTTGTGTGGCAAGCATCTGGACGAGCTGTTCCTCACTGAGATTCGAAGAAAGTGCAATCACACCAACACTAGGTAACACCCGTGTTAGTCTGCGAATTAAGCTCATGCCACTGTCAGAGGGAGCATCCATATCCACAATCACCACATCAGGTGGCATAACCTCAATAGCTATAGCCCAGCCAGTGACTGCAGCCTGACCTACAACTTGAATATCCTCCATACTGGAGAGCCAATACCTTATGCCATCTACCAACAGAGGTTGCTGACTAAATGTGAAAACCTTTATCTTCTGCTCACTCATATCACTTAGCTTAAGCATAGCACAGCAAGAAGCTAGTTTCAACAAGTTATAAGCTTTGAGCTATCAAATCATAGACTGATTTGTGATATTCTCGTTCTCATTACATCGGCCTTTAGCCAGCCAGCTTTTTAAGTGTTGTTAGCGGTAACATTTGGCGAGGAAGAGACTGAGCGTTGCCCTTCGTATTACTTATCGGGTATAATTTCACTACGTGCGCCTATAGCTCAGCGGACAGAGCATCGGTCTTCGGAGGATGAGCCAGGCACGGCGTTCCATATAGTCTGAGATGGTTACGCTGTCCGCTCCGACCCCCCAACCTACGATGAGACACAGCTAACCACAAAGGCTACCACCGACGGGAAGCGGCACGGGGAGCGGCAAAATACCAGCTACGGTTTGAGCGTGAGCCTATGAAGTGTTTAGTTGTTGCTGACTACACATTTTGACGAAGCGAGCCAATTTACGAAAGCTAAACTCCTTCTTTCCTATTGCCAAATTATCCGAACGTTTTATATGCTATAATTACTCTAATGGATACCTCTGATACCATAAGTTCTATCCTCGCTGTTCTTACTTTTCTTGGAATAATTGTGGCCTTAGTTTTGGGATTATGGTCAATACGTCAGACGAGGAATATGCAGAGGACACAGTATAGAGAAAATATCATAGATAATATATTAAATTGGTTATCCGATTATGCAGTATGTGAAGCAAAATATAATATATCAAACTTACAAGAGGAAAAGCAAGTTTCTAAAGACGCCGTAAGTGCCAAGTCATACTATTCCATAGTTGCAGGTAATAGAGCAAATGATTTTCTGAGTCTAAGAAGTAGAGGAATAATCCTAGCTGGACATTTCAAAGATAAAGAAGTCCTCTTACCTAAAACAATAAGCAAATTGAACAGCAAACTACAAATCCTAGCTGACATAAGTGACAAGTACCGCATTTCTTTCCTGGAATTACCTACCTTGCCTGCTGATTTCCCCAAAGTAACCGCTTTATTAAAAAGCTATAGAGGCGAAGTCGACAAAGTACACAAGAAGACACGGAATTTCACGTCTACAATTATTAAAGAAGCCATCAAGCTTAAAGATGTGAATTCGTTCTTATAATGGCTTTTCCAACGTCCTGTTAGTTGTTTAGGACATAGGCATTTCTGATTTCTTGTACTTACGATTGGCCGTCAGGGGAGAAGACTGCGAGTATTTTACCCAGAAGTCATCGTCAAGACAAGGGGATTTCTCTACTGGTTGAACTGACTCCTGAGTGACGTTAGGCTAATAAGGCAGCCTAACTCCATTACGTGCATCAATACTCCGATGACACTTTTTGAGAAATAGTTTTTGGGTGAACAGTTAAAGAGGTTGCCTCCTCGTTTACCACAATATATTGAAGTAAGCTTGACTAAGATAACTAGATATGGTATAATACAAGTAAATAAGGATCTAGAAAGGTGGGGGACTGTATATCGAGTAGTTATTAACTTTTATCTTGATCTCGTTGTCAGAAGACCTCCCGAAAAGGAGGTTATTTTATTTAACAATAACTTAAGGTTGTCTCGTAAGTCACTGGTAAAAAGGAGGTGATTATAGATGGGAAAACCTAGAGATTGGTACACCTACCAATTCAAGCGGGGTAATAAAGTACTGCACGGTGGAATCTCTCAAGAACCGGACCGTCGAGAAGGAGAACATCAAAGGCAAATTGACCCCAAAGGACACATTACAGTGGTAGGTAATGCCAAAACAGAGGAAGGTGCTAGAAAATGGGAAAAGGATAACGGATATAGCTAGACCTTCAGGGGGTAGGGAATTGCACTTCTCTACCCCCACCTCTCATCTTAATTATTCATTATACCAGCTCGTGTCAATAACCTGCCCCCATAAAGGATTTCCTTTGGTCAGGCGAATATTTGGCTCTTATTCGTGTACGATACAAGGGGTTTCTCTACTGGCTGAACCGAGTCCTGGGTGACGTTAGGCTACTAAATTCGCTCGCTGCTCTAAGTGTCCAAGCTAACTTGTACTACTTACATATTCCGAAAAAAGCGCTAACTTTCACTAACCAACATTGATAGTCTTTTACGATTGCATATTAACAATCCATATCTAGAAATCATGCCTATTTCTAATATTCCTTGACAATACTATATATATGCTATAATTATTCTAAAAGAAATTCATATCCATATACACAGTAATTATAGGAGGTTGATATCTCATGGCTACTGCAAGAATAGAGTTCACTTTAGGAAGCATTACTTTTTCGGGAGAAGGCGAGGAGAATTGGCTTTCCACCCAACTTGACAAGATTATTGAAAAGGCACCTGACCTTATCAATATAGTGCCAGCAATACAGGATACTGGTCAAACCAGAGCTGCTATTGTTGAACAGGGTCAAATTCTATCCGATGCTGCTATCGCTTCGCAGACATTACCTAATTTCCTCAAATCAAAAGGTGCCACTGGAAAGGCACTTCATAAGTTCTTGGCTACCGCAATTTGGCTTCATGGGAAGGGGCTAAGTAGAATATCTACAAGCGATATAACCAAAGCATTGAAAGATAGCAATCAAAGTCGCTTGGTTAACCCTTCAGACTGTCTTAATAAGAACGTGAGTAAAGGTCTTATTGAGAAGGATGGGAAGCAGTTCTTCGTAACAGACGAAGGAAAGGCATCTATATAGAGCAACGATAATTATGATAACCGCTGACCAAGCATTTATGTCTATACCTTATGGACTCCGAAAACCATTAATCGAGGAGTACGGCAACATCGTAAACAACTATATGGAACGAAGATGGACACCATCTGAACTTAGTGGTGGCAGATTTTGTGAGGTTGTATACACCATTCTTAATGGATTTTCATCAGGGAATTACGCTTCCTCTCCAATGAAGCCAGATAATTTTGTCGCTGCCTGTCGTAGACTAGAAACTGACGCCTCTAACCCTAGAAGCTTTCAGATATTAATTCCGAGGATTCTTCCTGCTCTATACGAGATTCGCAATAATAGAGGAGTTGGTCACGTTGGAGGTGATGTTGACCCTAATCATATAGATGCGTCGGCAGTACTATCAATGACTAGCTGGATTATGGCTGAGCTAATAAGAATATTTCATAATATGCCAATCCATGACGCGCAGAAACTAGCTGATAGCCTAGTGGACCGCCGAACACCATTGGTATGGCAGTCGGGCGACATTCGCAGAGTTCTTAAACCTACCATGACCATGGGGAACCAGATACTTGTATTGTTATCATCCTGTTCAACAGAAATAGCCACAGCTGACCTTCTACGCTGGATTGAACCTACTAACCGCTCATATTTCTATAGGCTTCTCCGAACTATGCACAGTTCACGTTTCATTGAGTTATCTTCTGATGGAACTTCTATTGAACTTCTACCACCTGGCACTGCAATCGTTGAACAACTAATTATTGACATGGGTCAATATACTTCACAGCTAGATTGACTCTCCCAACGTCCTGTTAGTAGGGTAGGACGTGTTTTGGCAACCGGTAAAGCTACTAGCAGGACGTTAAGGAAGTTAATCAAGTAGCCACCAGTTCCCAGGTATGTATATATAATCAAAGAGAGTAGAATGGCCGTGGAGCCACTCTCCTCGTATACCTTATTGGGAGGCATAATATGCGTTATCTAACGAGCTCTGAGCTGCATAGTTTTCATGATTCATTCCTACAAACCCTGAGAAAACATTCCTTAAGCCAGTCTAACAAAGAATGGGGATATCCGAGCGGCCTCCACGTATGCGAAACACACCTATTTGAAACGAAACATGGAAACATGTATATTGGGCATCTGGATTCGGTGGAAGATTCCGGACGTTGGTGGATTCCTGTGACCTTGGAAGACAACGTTCGTTCATTATCTACTACTCAGTTATCTATTGATTTTGAAATGTCAATCCCAACGCGACATAATCTCAGACTATCTACGCATTATATCAAGGACGAAGAAGACAATCTTTATATTGTCCAAAAAGGTAAATTCACGGTTCGTCATGGTTCCATCAGCATGAGAGAATTCTTCCGGTATTATATGGCTCAGCCCGACTGCTTGCAGTACTTGAGAAGAGGGAGGATAGTGGTTAAGCTATCCTCCCTCTTTATCTACCCGCTATGCGTGTTCTTTTAGCAGTACCAACGCCTTATTCGACGATTGGAATAGAAACTTTTAACCTCTAGATTAATGAACTATAATGGTGTTTGCCACGCACCAAATAAAGGAGGGACATAAATGCCAGACACAACAATCAAAAGTCTCATCACACCGCACGATCAGACGCTTCGGACGGTGTTCAACACTCAACGCTCCTATTTCATAGATATATACCAAAGAGAGTACAAGTGGGATAGCACCCAAGTCCGAACTCTATTGGACGATATCGATGTCCAGTTTTCTCAACATGATAGGCGTAAGACGCAGCCCAGAGAGATCCAGGAAGACGTCCTTGACAGGTTCCAGCCGTATTTCTTGAATACATACCTTACTCACACGACGGCGGCAAACACCTCTATCGTCGATGGGCAACAGCGACTCACCACGTTGCTGCTTATACTTATCAGGCTCTATCACATGGTGAAGGCTGTCGAGCAAGAAGCACCAGGTAAAACATTCAGCAGCAGGACGATCCAGCAATTGATATTTGAAACTAATGACTTCGGAGAGGCCGAACGGTTTAAGATCTACAATGAGAACCGAGAAGAGGCGTTTCAGTCGCTTATCGAAGGTAGAGAAGTCGATGCCCGTGACGAAACGAGACGGCGGATTAAGGAGAATTCTAAGTGGATCAGCGACTACTTTAACTCATTTCTTCGCGATGGAAATGGCAATGTCGATACTGTGAAGATGACCTACTACCTCTCTTATTTGTTGGATAGGATATCGATCGTCGAGATACGTATTGAGCGACAAGAAAACGTGGCTATGATTTTCGAAGTAGTGAACGATAGAGGGCTAGGCTTAAAGCCATACGAAATTCTGAAAGGCAAGCTTATCGGGAATCTGACTGGTCAGCAGAAGGAAAGAGCGAATGATGTATGGAGTGAGCTTCAAGAGAAGTACTTCGCAGCGGTGCTGAAGAACACTACCGAAAAATCGATCGACCTCGATACGTTCTTTCGGACGTTCTTCCGGGCAAAATTCGCGGATAGTGAGAACGACTATGAGAAGTTCGAGGGTGATTATAAGTACGAGATGTATCGAAACGCCAAGATACGCCAGTTCTTTGGGGATTTCAACGATCGTGACTCGGTATATCGGAGACTTACGGAAGATATACGATATTTCGCCGAGTTGTACCTTCGAATGCGTACTTCGTACGAATGGGACGACGTTATCTTCAACAAGCTGCTGGATCAGAATCAACAATACCTATTAATACTATCGAACATAATGCAGAAAGATCCAAATGAGACAGACAAAATAAGGGGTATCGCCAAGAAGTTCGATCAGATTCACGTGATTCTACGTCTTCTCGGTGCATATGATAGTAACGATTTCCAAAGACTGATCTATCCTCTTAATGTGGCAGTGCGAAACAAGAGTCTTGATGACGCTGTTCCCGAGTTCGATAAGATGCTTAGTACGGCGTTGGCAGATGCTGGCCTAATTGCTGCGGAGTCACAGTATCAAGCAGTGGATCTGTTCGAATATGAGCGCTTCAAATGGACATCGAACAAGTGGCTTAACTTCAGCAAATATGTCCTAATGAGGATAGACCGGTATCTGTCGGAATTGATGGACAATAAACCTTCGTATGCTTCAGCCGACCTTGAGACTTTGGAAAACCGTTTTAATAGGAACAATCTTAAGCAGCATGGTATGCACCTCGAACATATGTATACACAGCATCCTAAGAATAAGGCTCTTTTTACTACGAACGGAATTCTAGACGAGACTTCTTTCCAGCAGACGCGGAATCGACTTGGTATGGTTTTACTTCTAAAGGACAAACTTAACCTTAGCAGCAATGACGAAATATACGTCGATAAGCTCACCACATATAGTGGCAGCAATTTGATATGGAATGAATTGCTGTCGGGATCTGTTCCCGAAGTGTACATGCGCGGTCTACCAGCTGACCTGGTATTGAAGAGAATTGAACCTACTCCTGACGGTGTTTTCCCAATAGATAAAGTCGAGGAGAGGCAAAAAGCTGTCTTCGCTGCTATCAAAGCAATCTGGGGATCGTTCTGAAGACTATATGTTATCTAGATCAAAAGCGGCTATCAGCGGTCTCCCAGTCCTAAGCTATATAGCCAGGCTTCTATCGTGACGCTTACCTTGACGTTTCCTCTTGTTTAGTAGGCACGTCCTCTGCCCCTGCAATCTTGGCGGACAGTTTATTCATAATGGCAGCTGGGGGTGACACTCACTCTTGACTACCTCGTCTTTGCCAATTACGATGGAAAGCCGATAGACCCTAGCACTTTGACCTATAATTTTGGTAGAATAGTAAAGCGTGCAGGGTTGAGAGCCAGGTTTCATGATTTGAGGCATAACTACGCATCCCTGATGTTGGCGGCTGGCGTTCATCCTAAGATAGTTAGTGAGGCGCTGGGACACAGCACGGTAGCCATCACCCTGGACATATACAGCCATGTCACACCTGGGCTTCAAGAGGCTGCTGCGAAGCAACTAGACTCCGTGCTACCAGTCGGGGTGACTCAGCGGCACGGGAGCGTCACGGGGAGGAATGACGGGTAGGTTCAGCTATAAATGCGCCTATAGCTCAGCGGACAGAGCATCGGTCTTCGGAACCGAGGGTCGTGGGTTCGAATCCCTCTAGGCGCGTATCTGAATTATCACTGCTTGCCGACATTTTTCGGGAACAGGAGGTAATCAGGGGTGCCTGTCTCAGTAGGAGGTTGCGTCATATAGCGGTTGGCATAACCCAGAAGGTCCAGAGTAGGCTGGATGAAGACCTTCTCTGTCTGTGCCTTATCTAGAGTTGGTAGTATTGGCTTCGTTGACTCATACAAAGACATCAGCTCCTTGCGGAAACTAGGCAGTCTCCATTAGTTTTCCACTGTTCCATTGAGGCAGTCGTGCCTTGAGGAAATGGTCAGCAAACAATCCACGGTTTGGAAACAATAATCCTGTCTCATCAGATGGGCTGTGGTTCTTTGGCAATGCTTCAGGCATTAACTTAGGCTCCTGAAAATCCAGCCTGCTTATTTGAATATTGCTCGTTTATCTTTGCCGTTGCCATAAATCTTTCCTCGGAGGCAATGACTGCTTTAGTCCCCCGATTGAGAAAACTCAGTGCTAGCAGGGTTAGATTCGAACCAATGACCTTCGGGTCGTGTCCCCAAAGGCTAATGCAATTATCACCAAGGCGCATGAAATAGTTATTGATTTGGAACCTCGCTTAGAATTTCAAGTGTTTACACTGCGCATTACCTCTAACACTATTGATGTGCCATTAGTCTATATATTTGACAACTAATGTACCCTATAGTATTATTTCTGTAAGGGTTTAGATTGACCAGAGTCCCAATTGGCGCAAGTTGGCTTTCAGATAGCCCTATTATCTGTCTGAGGAGGGACACAAGATAAGAGACGAAGATAAGACAAAAGGGCAACCATAAATCAAGCGTAGATAACTGTATCAAAACTCAGATTAGGTTCAACAAATGCGGTGTAAAGCTCTACACGGTACTGGAATCCTATGCATAGGAGGTTGTGGCTACAGAATATAGTGAAAGGAGGAGTTAATGTCCTTATGGACATTAACAAAGCAGGAAAGCCTTCGTCAAGAGGAAGAAAGGCAGGGCAAGAAGTACTCAAGGGTGAAAGAATTGGAAAGGTTGTTTTTTTGTTATGGGAGTTACCGAAAAGAAAGATATGCGTTTTTTCAAGACAAGGGAAGAGACTCTTGACTGGCTTACGGAGCGAGACATAGATATACAAGATGGAGAAATACAAACGCGAACTAAAGCGGACGAATCATATATACCTGGAGGTGAGTAGATGATGGGTAAGACATTAGAAAAAGACCGTATAGATAAGATTCTTGACACAGTTATGAAAGTGGCGAGGGGACATTACTCTGTCCAGATTGAATTGTCCGGCAAGAATGACGAGTTTGATTCACTGGCTATGGGCATAAATATGATGATTAACGACATCAGAACAAGAGAGGAAGAGCTCCAACAGGAAATAACCGAGCGCAAGCGGGTGGAGGAGGAGTTAAGAAGAGAAAAAGAGAACTCCGAAGCATACCTAACTATAGCCGGGGTCATTCTGGCCATAATAGATGCTGATGAAAATATAAGTCTGATTAACAAGAAGGGTTGTGAGGTTCTGGGTTACCAGGAGGGAGAACTTATAGTCAGGAACTGGTTTGAAACCTTACTGCCGCAAAGAATAAAAGATGAAATAAGGGGTGTCTTTGGCAAACTGATGGATGGAGATACTGAGCCAGTTGAATATTACGAGAATCCATTATTAAGCAAGGATGGAGAGGAAAGACTCATTGCGTTTCATAACACAGTGATTAAAAACCCAAGAGGTCAAATAGTTGGGGTTTTGCTTTCAGGTGAAGACATCACCGAGCGCAAGCAGATGGAGGAAAAACTGCAACAGTCAGAAGGAAAGTTACGTCAAATGTTTGCGTCTATAACCGACGGGTTAGCCGTTACGGACTTAAATGGCGTCATTAACGATGTCAACGCTAGATTGGTGGAGATGCATGGATTTGACTCCAGAGATGAGATATTGGGCAAATATGCATCAGAACTCCTTGCCTCTTTTGACCGTGATAGGGCAATGTTGCATATGCAAAAAATTCTGGAGGAGGGTTTTGCCAGGAGCTCCGAATTCACTTTACTTAGGGCGGATGGCTCCATCTTCCTTGGTGAATTGAGCATGGGTTTGCTAAAGGATGCTTCTGGGAATCCAATTGGCTCCATTACCATTGGCAGGGACATTACCGAGCGCAAATGGATGGAAGAGGCGCTGCAAGAGTCAGAGGAAAGATACCTTACCCTCGTGAGTCTTGGGGCTGAGGTTGGGGAGGCTGTTATCATGTTGCAGGATACTGAGCAGGGGGAGGGAGTCCAAAGCTTCGTTAACGATGCATGGACTCGTATTACGGGGTACTCTAAGGAAGAACTGCTCGGTATGTCGTTTTTTGACCTCGTCCACCCCAAACACCGCCAGGCTTCTATAGAGAGGCATCAACGAAAGATGCGGGGTGTAGCTATCCCCGTACTTTTTGAGATGTCTATTATCAGAAAGGATGGCTTGGAGATACCAATTGAGCTTACCAGTGCTTACACGACATACAAGGGGGAACAGGGTAATGTTTGCTATATCAGAGACATCACCGAGCGCAAACAGGCAGAGGAGAGGGAGAATCAACTGCAGCAGGAGCTTTACCTCGCCAGCCGCCTGGCAACTGTCGGTGAGATGTCATCAGGTATTGCCCATGAGATAAATAACCCCTTAACTGGCGTTATGGGCTTTTCCCAGTTACTAATGAAAAAGGACATCTCCGATGATATCAGAAAGGATGTTGATATTATCTATGAGGGAGCCAAACGGATAGCCAGTATTACCGAAAGGATGCTGACCTTTGCCCACCAGCACAAGCCAGAGCGAACCTTGGTCAACATTAACGACATCATTGAAACTACACTGGCTATGCGAACCTATGAAATGGAGAGCAGTAATATAAAAGTTACCACTAAGCTTTCTACAGATATACCGCTCACTTTCGCCGATGCCGGTCAATTGCAGCAGGTATTCCTTAATATAGTCTTAAATGCCGAGATGGAGATGAAGTTGGCTCATGGCAAGGGTAATCTCTCGGTTAGGACAGAGAGGATAGATAACACCATACGGGTATCCTTTAAAGACGATGGACCTGGTATACCCAAGAAAAACCTGGATAGGCTATTCGACCCGTTCTTCACCACCCGTGACCCGGATAAAGGAACAGGGCTTGGACTGAGCATCTGCTACACCATAGTAAACCAGCACGGCGGCAAGATATATGCCCGGAGCAAATTGGGAAAGGGAGCTACCTTCTTTGTGGAGTTACCTATAGTCACTCAAGCTGAACAGTTGAAAATGGCTGAGACTGCTACTGAGGTGTCCAAGACGCTACCCAGAGCCAGAATACTGGTGGTGGATGATGAGCCAATAGTCCAGGAGTTCTTAACGGAGATGCTGGGTGGGGAAGGGCACGAGGTAGAGATTATAGAAAATGGCGATGATGCACTGGAAAGGCTGAAGAGTGAGGACTACGATGTTATCCTGCTTGATATCAAGTTGCCGGGTATGAGCGGCATTGAGTTGTATGAATACATGCAAAACAATCTTAAATCTTCAGCCAAGAAAGTGGTCTTTATAACCGGGGATGTTATGGGCCAAGAGACTATGGACTTCCTAAGCCGGACCACTGCTCCCTACATTCCCAAGCCCTTTGATACCGAACAGTTGAAAAAGGATATAGACCGCATCTTAAGCCAGCAGGCATAGATTTTTGAGTAGTGGTGAGCTAGCAGTATTCAGTGGTAGTAGCTATCATGCCCTTATGTGACAGAAGTCTAAATTATTAACTTACGCCTTTCGTAGCGCTTTGTTACGCCCCTCAAACAAGAGCTGAATCTCCTCCACATTTGACCACCTGTATAGCTTGACTCTTAGGTTATGTGTTCAAAGCGTGCCTGAAAGAAACGCAGGTATTTAGGCTCGTACACCATCTTCATGCCCCGCATCTGCTCGCGGGCGTCGTATACAGCTTTAACCGACTCAGCGGTCACGTCCATATGTGCCTGTGTGTAGACCCGGCGGGGGATTGCCAGACGGGTTAACTCCAGCGCTGGATAACGGTGGTCACCGGTTTTGGGGTCTCGCCCAGCACTGACAATACCCCGTTCCATACCTCGTATGCCCGAATCTAGGTAGAGTTCAGCAGCTAGGGTCTGGGCTGGGAAGTGGTCTTGGGGGATATGAGAGTAGATGCTTTTAGCATCTAGAAAGATGGCGTGACCGCCCACTGGCTTTACGATTGGAATATCCCAATTGGTGAGTAGGTCACCCAGGTAGCGAACTTGTTCAATACGCGAGCGCACATGGTCATCGTTTACTGCTTCGGTGATGCCGATGGCTAAGGCTTCCATGTCGCGTCCTGCCATTCCGCCATATGTGTGAAGCCCCTCGTAGACCACTACCATATTGCGAAGCATGTCAAAAAGGTCGCTATCGTTGACTGCCAGCCAGCCACCGATGTTAACCAAATTGTCCTTCTTAGCACTCATCCAGGCACCGTTGGTGAAGCTACAAAATTCTATGAGAATGGCTGCAATAGATTTATCTCCATATCCCTCTTCGCGCTCCTGGATGAAGAAGGCATTCTCGACCATGCGGGTGGCATCCAGATAGATACGAACGCCATAACGGTCGCACAGCCCACGCAGTGCTCGCACATTGGCCATACTCACTGGCTGGCCTCCCGCCATGTTTACCGTTCCAGCCAAGCTGATATAGGGAATATTCTCGGGACCTACGCCCTTGATTAGTTCGTCTAATTTATCTAAGTCTACATTGCCCTTGAATGGATGCAGATTAGCCGGGTCGTGGGCCTCGTCAATGATAACATCTACAAAGGTACCCCCAGCTATTTCTTGGTGCACTCGGGTGGTAGTGAAGTACATATTTCCGGGTATGTAGTGGCCGGGCTTTATTAATGCCCGGCTCATCAGGTGCTCAGCGCCACGCCCCTGATGGGTGGGCACCACATAGCGATAGCCGTAGTAACTCTGAACTGCTTCTTCCAGGTGGTAGAAGTTTCTACTGCCAGCGTAAGCCTCGTCACCCAACATTATGCCGGCCCACTGACGGTCGCTCATGGCGCCGGTACCGCTATCGGTAAGCAGATCGATGTATACATCCTCAGAGCGTAACAGAAAGGTGTTATAACCCGCTTGTTCCATCCCCTCTTGCCGCTCCTCTCTACTGGTCATTCTAATTGGTTCTACCATCTTGATTTTCCAGGGTTCCGCCCAGGAACGGCGACCAAATTGTTCCCCCATAGTTTTGAGCTTTGGATTTATCATGGTTCTCCTCCATAGATTGACAAATATAAAGAGATGTGAATACCGCTATCATTTTATATTATAGCAGAACACGGAAAGAGTATATGCTACAAATCGTCAGCGAAAACAGCCCAAATTGGGAAGATACTTTCAGTCGCAGGTCCCAATCATAAACGAGTTGCCTGAATTACTTAAACTAGTCCTGTTGGAAGAGACTGATTGTTGACTCATCAGAAGTTTGGTGTTATTATAATGCGTCAAAGAATTGTGGCTGACTACTCCTGTGTCAAAATGCCGTTGAGGGGTTAGAATTGTAATGTATGGTCAACCAATCCGAGTATCAGAACTTGATACAAATTTTAAGCACGAGGTAATGGCTCATGAAGCTGCCCATGACATAACTGCGTGTTTTTCCTGTGGAACTTGCACAGTAGGATGCCCTATCCACGAGGCATACCCCGAATATGACCCCAGGAAGCTGGCTAGAATGGTAAATCTTGGTATGAGAGAAAGGGTTTTAAGTAGCTCTTATATCTGGTATTGTGCTACTTGCCACACCTGTGAGCTGCGATGTCCTCAGAATGTGAAGTTCTTCAGTGTGTTGAATGTCCTAAAGAATATGGCGGCAAAAGAGGGATATGCCCCTCCTTCCTGGGTTAACCAGACACAGCAGGTCATGAAAACAGGGATAGTGTTTGCCACCGAGGAAGCATGGGTAGAAAGAAGAGAAGAACTTTCTCTGTGTCCTCTAAAAGGTGATGGAGAAGAGGCAGCAAAGCTAATGCGATTAACCGGTGTCGGTGAAATTCAACCGCGAGCCCAATTATGAAGAGATATGCTCTATTTTTGGGATGCACCACTCCTACAAAAGTTCCTCAGTATGAACTCTCCACAAGGTGGATTTCTAATCGTTTGGGTATTGACCTAGTCGACATTGAAGATTTCGTCTGTTGTGGTTCTAATCAGATAAACCTAAGTATAGAGGCCGGCCTTTTATTATCAGCATTGAATCTTGCCTACGCTGAAGCCCAGGATTTAGATATTGTTACTCTATGTGCTGCCTGTACCGGTGTGCTGGTAGAAGCGGTGGAGGAGCTAGAAAAGCAAGCAGTAAGAGACACGATAAATAAGAAACTATCAACAATAGGTTTACAATATAATGGGAAAACGAAGGTAAAGCATATATCAAGGGTTATTTATGAAGATGTAGGTTTAAATAGAATAAGGAAAGAGATAAAAAGAGATTTATCCAACCTTCAAATAGCCCCCCATTATGGTTGCCATTATCTAAGACCAAGGTGCGTCTCCGAAGGGCTTGATGAACCAGATAATCCAAAAAGTCTCCATCAACTAATCTCCGCTACCGGGGCAATTCCTGTTGAGTATGAGACTCTTCTCGACTGCTGTGGAGGGAAGACCTTCCCCAATTCTGTGGATTTGGCTCACCACCTGATAGCCAAAAAACTTGACAATTTACAGGATAAAGAAGTAGATTGCATGGTTCTTCACTGTCAAACTTGTTACCTTATGTACGCGACTCAGCAGGAAAAGATGTCGGAAAAGTTTGACAGGCAATATAATGTGCCCATTATTCTTTATCCTCAACTCCTTGGTCTTGCCATGGGTGCAGACCCAGTAGCCGACCTTGGCCTTAACTTGAACGTACCCTCTGTGGATAAACTGCTCACTAAGGTTGAAAATGAATACAAAGTCAGAATCTAAGAAAGTAGGAGCTGTTCTGGTTTTGGGGGGAGGAATAGGCGGGATACAGACATCCCTTGATTTAGCCGAGTCGGGGTTCTTTGTTTATCTGGTAGAATCGTCCCCTGCCATTGGTGGGGTAATGGCTCAATTAGACAAGACCTTTCCCACTAATGATTGTTCTATGTGTATACTCTCTCCCAAGCTCGTTGAGGCTGGTAGGCATCGAAATATCAAGATTATCACCCAGGCAACGGTAGAAGGAATCGAGGGAGAAGCCGGGAATTTCAATGCCACTGTTAAAAAAGCCCCGCGTTATATTATTGAGGATAAATGCACTGGTTGCGCCGAATGCGCTGAGGTATGTCCGGTGCAGAGACCAAGCGTTTACGAGGAAGGTTTGGCGCAGAGAAAGGCAATTTATCGACCATATATTCAGGCTATCCCAAATATCTTTTCTATCAGTAAGAACGAGAGACCTCCTTGTACTACTACCTGTCCCATAAATACTAACGCTCAAGGTTATGTAGCCTTGATCAGGCAGAAAAAGTTCAAAGAAGCCTTAGCCTTGATTAGGGAGAAGAATCCTCTTCCGCTTATCTGCGGTAGGGTATGTACCCATCCCTGTGAGACGGAATGTAACCGGAAAGATGTAGATGAGCCCATTGCCATTAGAACTCTTAAGCGCTTTGTTGTTGATTATGAATTAACCCATGGCGGGGAAGAAATACAGCCCGCACCGAGGACAAAAGGTGACAAAGTAGCCATAATTGGCTCTGGTCCAGCCGGTGTAACCTGTGCCTATGATTTGGTTAAGCTTGGCTATGCGACAACAATATTTGAAGCCTTACCTGTGGCTGGCGGAATGCTGGCAGTTGGCATTCCAAACTATCGCCTGCCGAAGGAAATGCTAAAGACTGAAATTGATACCATTCAAAAACTAGGCGTTGAGATAAAGCTAAATACTGCCATTGGCAAAGATGTGACAATTGATGACCTCCAGGGGCAGGGTTATAAGGCGATATTCATTGCGGTAGGGGCGCATAAAAGTAAGCAATTAAATATCCCAGGAGAAGATTCTGAGGGAGTTATCCACGGGACTGACCTTTTGCGGGAGCTAAACCTGGGCAAAGAGGTCAAGGTTGAAGAAAAGGTAGCTATCATCGGTGGCGGTAATGTAGCAATAGATGCGGCTAGGTCAGCAATTAGATTAGGTGCTAGGGATATATTTATCCTCTATAGAAGGTCGAGAGAGGAGATGCCAGCATCGGACGAGGAAATTGAAGCTGCCGAGGAAGAGGGAGTTCAAATCCAGTATCTGGTTGCTCCTGTAGAAATCCTTTCTGAAAATAGCAAGGTTACGGGGATAAAGTGTGTTAGGATGGAGTTGGGTGAGCCTGATGAAACAGGTAGAAGGCGACCTATACCCATCGAAGGCTCGGAATTTACTATTGATGCGGGGATGGTCATCCCGGCTATTGGACAGGCTCCAGCTCTCTCCTTCGTGTCGGACGGTAAATTTAGAATAGGACGTGGGGATACATTTGAGGTTGACCCAATAAGCCTGGAAACAAATGTGCTAGGAGTATTTGCGGGAGGAGACGCGGTTAGCGGTCCGGCTACTGTGATTGAGGCAATGGCTGATGGGCGGAGAGCTTCTAACTCCATAGATAGGTATTTAAGGGGTGAGAATTTAAAGGACAATCGAGAAGGGGAGTTTATGACTACTACTCATTCCCCCTTAGATATTGATATATCAAAGGTTAATAAAGAACCTCGACTGAGAATGCCTACGATCTCAGCAGAGGAAAGAAGAGGCACTTTTAATGAGGTAGAACTGGGCTTCACTGAAGAAATGGCTGTTCTAGAAGCCGAGAGATGCTTGGATTGTGGTATATGCTCCGAGTGCATGGAGTGTGTCAAGGCTTGCCAAGCGGAGGCGATAGACCATCAGCAGAAGGGAGAGACATTAGAGCTCAATGTAGGTTCTATTATCTTGGCTCCAGGTTTTGATGAGTTTGATGCCCGGTTGAAGCCTGAGTATGGGTATGGCATATTTGCCAATGTAGTTACTAGCATTCAGTTTGAGCGAATGCTCTGTGCCTCTGGCCCATTCCAAGGCCACCTTCAAAAGCTTTCTGATGGGAAAGAGGCAAAATCAATAGCCTTTATTCAATGCGTCGGCTCCCGAGATATTTCTTGTGACAGGCCCTATTGCTCCTCGGTCTGCTGCACCTATGCCGTTAAAGAGGCAATAATAACCAAAGAGCATGCCGGAGATGTAGAATGTAATATCTTTTATATTGATATGCGCACCTATGGAAAGGGTTTTGATGAATATCTGGAGCGGGCCAAAACGGAATACGGAGTAAGATTCATTCGCTGCCGGGTCTCAGCAGTGGAAGAGGACACTGAGACCAAAAAACTAATAATAAGGTATGAGTCTGAAGAAGATAGTGGGCTGTTTATTGAAGAATTCGATCTGGTGGTTCTCTCTGTAGGTTTGAGTCCCCCCAAACAAGCGGTGGAGCTAGCAAATAAATTGGGGATTGAACTCAATAAATATGGTTTTGCAGGAACGCATCCATTCCAGCCCATAGAGACCTCTCGACCTGGCATATTAGTCTGCGGGGCATTCCAAGGTCCCAAGGATATTCCGGAGACAGTGACCCAGGCCAGTGGGGCTGCGGCTCATGCTGAAGCTATACTCTCCCCAGCAAGGGGCAGTCTGGTGACGGAGAAGGAGTTTCCTCCTGAAATTGATATCACTGGACAAGAGCCCAGAATTGGTGCCTTTATCTGCCATTGTGGAACAAATATCGGTGGATATGTGGATGTTCCTCAAGTAGTTGAATATGCCAAAACCCTCCCCGGTGTTGCCTATGCCGAGGACAATCTCTATACCTGCTCTCAGGATACTCAAGAGAGGATAAAGGCAATGATAAAGGAACATAACCTTAATCGGGTGATGGTTGCCTCTTGTACCCCGCGAACCCACGAGCCTTTGTTCCAAGAGACGATAAGGGAAGCGGGTCTTAACCCATATCTATTTGAGATGGCCAATATCCGTGATCAATGCTCATGGGTTCATATGCATGAGCCTGAAAAAGCGACTCAGAAAGCTAAAGATTTGGTCCGAATGGCAATAGCCCGCAACACTTTGCTAGAGCCACTACATAAGGTGTCTTTGGGGCTCAGCCATGATGCCTTGGTAATCGGTGGTGGGGTAGGAGGAATGACAGCAGCTCTCAACCTCGCTGAGCAGGGATTTAAGACATGCATTGTTGAGCGGGAAGAGGAGCTTGGTGGCTGGGCGAGGAAGGTTCATTTCCCTCTCAATGGGGAGAAGCCACAAGATTTTCTCCGCTCCCTAATAGAGCAAGTTAAATCAAACCAGCTAATTGAAATTCTCACCGACACGGTTGTAACCAAGACAGAGGGATTTGTTGGCAACTTTAAAACCACCTTAGCCAGTGAGAATGGACAAAAGCAGCGGTTGATCGAACACGGGGTGATTATTGTGGCTACAGGTGCTAAAGAATATCGGGGCACCGAGTTCTTCTTGGGGCAGAATGAGAGTGTGCTTACCTTAAGTGACCTTGAAGAAAAACTTGCCAATTCTCCACAAGAAATAACGCGAGCCAAGAACATAGCTATGATCTTGTGTGTTAGGCCCCCAGAGGGGAATTACAACTATTGCAGTCGGGTGTGCTGCACTGTAGCTATTAAGAATGCTCTTAAAATAAAAGAGATGAATCCAGTGGCTAATATTTACATCCTTTATAAGGATATTAGAACTTATGGATTTAAAGAGGAGCTTTATACCAGGGCAAGAAAGGAGGGTGTAGTATTCATCCACTATACCGACGAAAAACCACCACAAGTTCGCCCTGTCAATGGCAAACTTGAGATTGACATCCTTGAGCCTATTCTAAGTGAGGAACTCATTTTATCCCCAGATTTACTAGTCTTGGCTACACCAACGGTCCCTTCTGAAGGCAATGAGGAGTTAAGCTTTATCTTGAAGGTGCCAATCACCAAAGAGGGCTTCTTCCACGAAGCGCATGTAAAGCTAGCTCCAGTTGATTTTGCTTCAGAGGGAATATTTATGTGTGGTACAGCCCATTCTCCCAAATTTATTGATGAAACCATAGCCCAGGCGCAAGCGGCAGCAGGGCGAGCCACTACCGTTCTAGCTAAGGACCAGTTGCAAGTGGGCGGAGCTATTTGCCAAGTTGATCGGGAAAAGTGTATAGCTTGTCTTACCTGTGTGCGTGTCTGCTCTTACGGAGCGCCCTTTATCAACCGGGAGGGAGTGGCAGAAATAGAAGTGGCTAAGTGTCGAGGCTGCGGTATCTGTGCCGCAGAGTGCCCTAGAAAGGCGATACAGTTATTGCATTATAAGGAAGAGCAATTAGTGGTAAAGAGCGAAGCTTTGCTTGCCGCAATTGCCCAATAACTTAATATCAACGAGAGAGATGACATCGGAAAATCAATTTGAGCCAGAGATAATTGCCTTCTCCTGTCATTACTGCGCCTATGCTGCTGCTGACTTGGCTGGGATTATGAGGTTGCAGTATCCTACTAACATTAAGCTTATTAAGCTCCCCTGCTCAGGCACGGTTGATATTTTACATATTTTAAATGCTTTTGAGCAAGGGGCGGACGGTGTCTTCGTTGCCGGATGTCTAAGGGGCGGTTGTCACTTCGTTGAGGGTAATAATCGTGCCGAAAGAAGGATAGAGCGCGCCAAGGATATTCTGGATAAGGTCGGATTAGGGAAGGATAGACTTGAAATGTTCTTCATGTCTAGCTCCGAGGGCCCACGCTTTGCTGAGGTTGCCAGGGAGATGACTGACAGAATAAGAAAATTAGGGCCAAGTCCAATAAGAGGAGTTTAACATGATTGTGGCGAAACAAAAAGATCTTGAAGTAATAGTAGGAATGCTCCAGGGTTATGAAAGGATTCTGGTCTTAGGCTGTGGTACCTGCACCGCTATTTGTCTTACTGGTGGAGATAGAGAGGTAGGGATTCTCGCCTCTTCGCTGCGCTTAGCAGACAAGGTATCTGGCAAGAACCGTCTGCTTAAGGAACATACAGTGGAACGTCAGTGCGAATGGGAATTCCTTGATGAGATCAATGACCAAGTAAAGGAAGTTGATGCTATACTTTCACTGGGTTGTGGTGTCGGGGTTCAAGCCATTAGTGAGCGATTCCCCGATATTCCTGTCCTTCCCGGACTTGATACCCTATTTATGGGGATGCCGCAGGAAGAGAGCGTATGGGTCGAACGGTGTTCTGGTTGTGGGAACTGCATTCTAGACAAGACTGCTGGGATCTGCCCTGTTACCAGGTGTACTAAAGGTTTACTCAATGGCCCTTGTGGTGGTACTAATAATGGTAAGTGCGAGGTTGACCCGGAGAAGGATTGCGCTTGGACGCTTATTTATCAAAGGCTGGAGAAGCAAGGGAAACTAGAGCTCTTTGATGAATACCATCCTCCGAGAAATTTTCAAGCGGTGGTAAGGCCGGGACGGTTTACGATAAAGTAAGGAGGCGAGGCAATGGCTGAATCCTTTAGGGATGTTCTTAACTCTGGTAAGTTTGTAATTACCAGTGAGATAGGACCACCAAAGGGGACTAACCTGGAGAAAACATTGCATCACATCGATCTGCTTAAGGATAAGGTAGATGCCCTTAATGTTACCGATAATCAGAGTTCCGTAATGCGTTACCCTTCGCTGGGGGGTTGCATTTTGATTAAGGAGAGAGGTGGGGAAGCGATTTTGCAGATGACCTGCCGTGATCGTAATCGCCTAGCACTCCAAGCAGACATTCTTTTCGCATACACACGAGGTATAAGGAATATTTTATGCTTGACCGGTGATTCCATCCCAGTAGGTGACCATAAGGAAGCGAAGGGAGTCTTCGATCTTGAGTCGGTTCAGTTAATAAGAATGGTTCGCACCATGGAATCTGGCACTGACATAGGTGGTAATGAGCTAAATGGTGCTATAGAGTTTTATCCCGGTGCCATTGTTACCCCGGAAGCTAATCCCATTGAGCCTCAGCTACACAAATTTAAGAAGAAAGTGGCCGCCGGAGCTGAGTTCTTCCAAACGCAGGCAGTGTACGACCTGGGTAACTTCAGAAACTTTATGCAATATGCTCGCCAGTTTAATGTGAAAATATTAGCTGGGATTGTGTTACTGGTATCAGCAAGAATGGCAAAGTTTATGAATGACAATGTCCCTGGTATCTTTGTGCCCCAGGAGCTAATTGATGAGTTAGCAGGTGTTGAGAAAGGAAAAGGTCTGCAAAAAGGCGTTGAGATTGCCGCTCGCATGATCAGAACTATCAAAGATGAGTCTATTTGCGACGGAGTACATATTATGGCCATTGGCAAAGAGGAGATTGTACCTGAAATCTTGGCTATTGCTGGGTTATAATAGACCGATTGGGGGGAGGAGGCTGGCAGGGAATTTCCACAAGATTTGACAAGAACCCGATGATGACCCCGAGTTTATGCAATCCGCGACATTTGCTTTCAAAAGCAAATTATATGAAGTTAGCGTGTCCATTTGTAGAAGACAAGGCTGTATTTTAATAGTTATAGAGAAGATCCTAACTAAAGTCAATTTCTGTCGTTATATATAAGTAAGGTATCGCGAATAGCAGTTGGAGGTAACTCAAATGACGAAGGCGTTTCTGTATGTACTCATGGGAGCATTAGTGTTGGGTTTGGCGGCTTGTGCTCAACCAGTAGCCAGTGAGGTGATACAATCAGAAAAGCAGAGGGGGACTTCGCCAGATGTGAGTGAGACCGATGTAACAACTCTAGTTAACGGAAACAGTGCCTGCGCTTTCGACCTATATCAGGCACTTAGAGAAGAGGATGGTAACCTCTTCTACTCTCCCTATAGCATCTCGCTTGCGTTGGTGATGACATACGCCGGTGCTCGAGGTGATACCGCACAGCAGATGGCTGATACTCTCCACTTCACCCTTTTACCAGAGCGTCTGCATCCGGCATTTAATAGTCTAGATTTAGAACTCGGTCAGCGTGGTCAAGGTGCTCAAGGTAAGGATGCCCAGGGATTCAGGTTAAACATCGTCAATGCCATCTGGGGTCAAAAAGATTATCAATTCCTCGATTCATTCCTCGACCTCTTGGCAGAGAATTACGGTGCTGGGCTGAGAATCCTAGACTTCATCAATGCACCCGAGGAATCTCGCATCACCATCAATAACTGGGTTAGTGACCAGACGGAAGGTCGGATTGAAGACCTGATTCCACAGGGTCTCATAGATGCGCTGACCAGACTTGTCCTGACTAACGCTATTTACTTCAACGCGGCGTGGCAGCATCCCTTCAGCGAGGATGTGACTAAGGATGCACCATTCTACTTGCTTAACGAGGGTGAAGTCAGTGTGCCGATGATGAGTCAAACTGAGTTGTTCGGCTATACTGAGGGTGAAGTATATCAGGCGGTCGAACTGCCGTACGACGGCGGTGAACTCTCGATGGTAGTCTTACTGCCTCGGGCTGGTCAGTTTGGGGTATTTGAAGATTCACTGGATGCCCAACGAGTAGAAGGTATTATTGAAGAACTGGAATATAAGCAGGTTGCATTAACGATACCAAAGTTTGAATTCGAATCGAGCTTTAGCTTGAAAAAGATTCTTTCAACGCTGGGTATGCCGGTTGCCTTCTCTGGAGGTGCCGACTTCTCGTGCATGACGGGCAACCGCGACCTGTTCATAGCAGATGTAATCCACAAGGCATTCGTCTCTGTCGATGAAGCAGGTACAGAAGCAGCAGCTGCCACTGCAGTAGTGATGCCGATGGCTATGCCACCGGAAGAGCCTGTTAAGGTTACTATTGATCGCCCCTTTGTCTTTATGATTCGAGACATCCAAACGAACGCCATTCTGTTTGTTGGGCGCATTGTAGATCCTAGTACATGATTGGCTCTTCAGTGCCATTATAAAGTAGCTTGCTCTGTTGATTAGAGAGTATGAAGTATCTTGATATTGTGTCCATTTATTTTCCCCCAAAGTGCTATATTGCTACAATTATCCTGTGATACAGCTCTATCTCTCGTCAGGTTCTAATGGTGAGTCCGGGCTATCACTGTAGCGACGAAGAGCAAGACTGTGTATAAAAGTTTTACCGCCAGGGCATTAGCTAATAATGAAGATTATAAATAGCTGGGCGCTTTAGTTCACCGCTGTTTTATGTCAAAGGCGCTCTGCCGGGCAGAGACTCCAATGCCAGCTTATCCATCTCAAGCTGGACTGGTATTGGGTAGTTACCGGTGAAACAAGCCATACAGAAAATATCCTTAGGTAAAGCCACTGCTTTAATCAAACCATCAATGCTCAAATAGCCCAGTGAATCAGCACCGATAAAATCCCTGACCTCAGGTACAGTTTTTTGAGCGGCGATTAGCTCCCAGCGGGTAGCCATATCCACGCCAAAGAAGCAAGGATAGCGGATAGGCGGGGCACAGATGCGCATGTGCACCTCTTTAGCCCCGGCCCTCCTGAGTAACTTTACTACCTGTGGGGTAGTAGTGCCACGAACGATGCTATCATCAATCACCACCACACGCTTGCCATCCAGCATCTGGGGCAAGGGGTTAAATTTCAGCTTAACACCAAGGTCTCTGATTCGCTGGTCAGGCTCAATAAAGGTTCGCCCCACATAACGATTCTTGAGTAATCCTTCGCATAGGGGGATATTTGCCTGGCGGGAATAACCGATGCCAGCAGCGGTGGCTGAATCAGGCACACCCATAACCAAATCGGCATCTACCGGGTGTTCTTCAGCCAGTCCCTCGCCCATAGCCTGCCGTGCCGGGTAAATCAGACGACCATTAATCATACTATCAGGACGGGCAAAGTAGATATACTCAAAGATGCACAGCGCTTTCCTACTCAACTCTGCCTGGTAGCTATTAATACCATTCTCGGTAATAGAAACTATCTCCCCCGGTTCAATCTCCCTGATAAAACTAGCTCCAATATGGTCAAGGGCACAACTCTCCGAGGCTAGGACCCAACCGCTATCAATAGCCCCCAGACATAGCGGGCGTACACCCAAGGGGTCACGAACTCCATACAAACTATGGTTAGTCAAGATGGTCAGAGAATACACTCCCTGAAGCCGACGCATAGCATAACTTATCTTGTCTATCCAGTTATTCTCGGGGGAAGAGAGGATGAGGTTGGCGATAACCTCGGTATCTGTGGAGGTATGGAAGGTATAGCCCTGGTCACAGAGTTCTTCATGCAGGTGCTCAGCATTAATAATATTACCGTTATGGGCTACAGCAATAGTATTTGAACCGGTGCCTACCAAAATAGGCTGGGTATTAGCTAACCGGTTGGAACCTCTGGTGGAATAGCGATTATGACCGATAGCAATATCCCCGCTGAGCTGGCTTAGTGAGTCTTCGTTAAATACCTGGGACACCAGCCCCATCCGGGCATAAACCTGGAGTCTCTTGCCATCGGTGGTCGCAATCCCAGCACTCTCCTGACCGCGGTGCTGAAGAGCAAATAGAGCAAAAAAGGTAAGCCGAGCTACATCCTCATTGGGGGCATAAACGCCAAAAACGCCGCAACACTCGTGCAAGTTTGCTGCCTTTCAACCTTTCAACGGTTCCCCAGAAAAATTCTTAATCTTCCTGGGCTTGAGTTCACCCTAACTAGCCCTACCTAATAGATTATAGACTAATTTCTGTTTGTTGGTCAATTTATAGTAGCCTGTTTTGGACCATCAGTTGGGGCGTGAGATTTCAGCCAGTCTAAAACAGCAGCCATCGCCCTATCATTTTGTCGTAGCCCGTGGTCGGCTCCATCAACTATGATTAGCTGCTTGGGTTCCCCGGCTTCATCATATAGCTTATAGGCATGACTGACATCAACAGTTTCATCTTGGCTGCCATGTACCAATAGTAATGGTCTGGGGGCAATTCTGGCTACATATTTAATAGGACTAACCAGCCTGAAGCCACCAATCCACTCTTGAGCAGAGTGGGGAAAATCCTTATCCCTGATGGCACCAATGCTGCGAAAGTGGTTGATAATAGCCTGCGGTTCATTAGCCTCGGTAAGGAAGCCAAACTCCGCTGGGCAGGCACAGGTTATAATGGATGACACCCTCCTAGCCTGCGCTGCCACATATACTGAAACAGCAGCTCCACCGCTAAAGCCCAGCAGTGACAGGTGAGCCTGATTCACTTCAGTCAAAGTCAATAAATAATCAATAGCTGCTTGCAAGTCTCTAGTCCAGCCCAAAAGGTCAAGATTACCATCGCTAGCCCCCGTCCCTCTGAAATTGAAAATCAATACGGCAAAGCCGTGGTGGCAAATCCTTTCTGCTAGTAGGGGGTAGTCTCTATGATTGGGGTCAGGGCTTTTAGCCGGGATGCCATGACAAAGACAAACAGTAGGAAATAAACCCTTACCTTCCCCAGGTAAGTAAAGCTCACCAACGATGTTTAAGCCCTCTAATGCTAGAGTAACACTCTTCCTAATCATTATGTCAATCTTAGGAGAACAAAAAATTCCCTATTTCCTGAAGCACCAGGGATAGGTGACGCCACCAGTCCCCACAGCCTGAAGCGGTGCTCTATCGCCCAGGCGATAAAGCGTCCCAAAACTCTGGCATGCACCATAGGTTGCTTAATCACTCCTCCCTTGCCTACCTCTCCTCTCCTAGCCTCAAACTGCGGCTTAATGAGCACCAGTAAATAACCATTATCCTTAAGTAACCTAACTAGAGATGGTATCACCTTCTTTACCGAGATAAAGGACACATCTACGGTAGCCAAATCTAATTTCTCAGGTAAAGGCATAGGATAGCGGGCATTGACCCTATCCATAACCACCACCCGTGAATCCTGTCTTAAACGGTAGTCTAGCTGACCATAACCGACATCAATAGCATAAACCCGGCTTGCCCCGTGCTTGAGCAGGCAGTCAGTGAAGCCACCAGTTGATGCCCCGATATCAACCACTACCTTAGAAGAGACATCAATCTGGAATTTGTCCAGGGCGTGCTCAAGCTTAAGCCCGCCCCGGCTAACAAAAGGAGGCGGCTCAAGTATAGTGACTACCGCCTCTTCATTTATCAGAGTTCCCGACTTAATAACCGCTTTACCCTCCACCACTACCTCCCCAGCCATAATCAGCGCCTGAGCCTTGGCTCGGCTCTCCACCAACCCCCTGTCCACTATCAAGCTATCAATCCGCCGCTTGGTCACTAATTATCCTCCACTGTACAAACACGGGGATGTATGTTCTTCCATGCGTATAGTTGTGCCGATGAGAGAAAATCTACTGGACAAATTATATCACTACAATGATAGAAAGTCAGCTACGGTGAAACTAGTTTATTTGCCATAAACTCCCACCCGTGCAGCATTAACCACCGGAACACCGGAATCAACCTCTTGGAGAATGCGAAATACCTGCGTCTCTGAATACCTTCTTGTTTTCACTTCTGCTTCCTCCTGTAGTTATTTTACAGGAGTCTCGCATTCTAAATGTACCTATTTTCGGGGGGCAGGCCAGCTGCACATCACGCTAGATTGTTGCCTCTAGTCTTTATTTGTCGAATCTCTGAGACTCTCCAAAAGGGTTATGTCTTGTCTGCAATTACAGGTAGATGTATAATGCGCATAGCCAAAGGGACTTGGTTTTGTATTCAGAGGAAGATACATTATGCCTAAAGCCAAGCAAGCAGATAAGAAAAATAACGAACTGGAATCTTTGGAGGCAACACTCTGGCAATCTGCGGATAAACTACGTAAAAACATGGATGCCGCAGAATATAAGCACGTTGTGCTTGGCTTGATATTTCTAAAATACATATCCGATGCCTTTGAGGTTTTGCATTCCAGGCTTGTAAACGGTAAAGGCGAATACGAAGGGGCTGACCCTGAAGACCCAAACGAATACACTGCTGAAAAAGTATTCTTTGTTCCCCCCATCGCCCGCTGGAAACCCATTTCAGCAAATGCTAAGAAAACTGAAATTCTCCTCGATAATGGTAAAAAAGTAGACATTGGCGGATATGTCGATGAAGTCATGGAAGCCATTGAACGCCAGAACCTTTCTCTTAAAGGTGTCCTTCCAAAGGTTTATGCCCGTCAGAACTTAGACCGGGCAAGCCTAGGCGGTCTCATTGACCTTATCGGCACGATTGCTCTAGGCACAGACGAAGCAATAAGTAAGGATGTACTCGGCCAGGTGTACGAGTATTTTCTCGGGCAATTCGCGCTTGCCGAAGGTAAGAAGGGTGGTCAGTTCTACACTCCTCGAAGCGTTGTGAATCTGCTGGTAGAAATGCTGGAACCTTATGAAGGCCGCGTATTCGACCCCTGTTGCGGGTCCGGCGGCATGTTCGTTCAGAGCGAGAAGTTTATTACCGCTCACCGAGACCACTATAAAAAGAACGGCAACGGTAATAGTATCAGCTTCAATCCAGCCGACCGGATTTCTATTTACGGCCAGGAATCAAACCAGACCACCTGGCGTCTTTGTAAAATGAACCTGGCTATCCGCGGGATTGACAGCTCCAATATCAGGTGGAATAACGAAGGCTCGTTTCTGAATGACCTGCACAAAGACCTGAAGGCCGACTTCCTCCTGGCTAATCCGCCGTTCAACGATTCCGACTGGTCGGGCGATTTGTTAAAAGATGACGCCCGATGGAAGTACGGAATTCCCCCCACAGGCAATGCTAACTATGCCTGGATTCAGCATTTCATCTATCACCTGTCGCCTCAAGGCATGGCCGGCTTTGTGCTGGCTAAAGGCTCGCTTACCTCAAAAACCAGCGGGGAAGGCGACATACGTAAAGCTGTCATCGAAGCCGGACTCCTGGACTGTATTATCAATCTTCCGGCCAAGCTGTTTCTGAATACACAGATACCCGCCTGTCTCTGGTTCCTCTCCCGTCGGAAAGAGGGCCGCCTGGATAAAGTCCTCTTCATCGATGCCCGCAACCTCGGTTATCTGATTAACCGCCGGACAAAGGATTTCACGGATGAAGATATTTCCAGAATAACCGATACGTACCATGCCTGGCGTAACAAGGCGGACGGCTATCAGGATGTGCCGGGCTTCTGTAAATCAATAACACTCGATGAAATCAGGGAAAAGGACTACGTACTCACACCGGGACGATATATCGGTCTGCCGGACGATGAAGATGACTTTGATTTCGCGGAGCGCTTCGGCAAGCTCCGGGTAGAACTAGACGAGCAAATGAAGGAAGAAACCCGGTTGAATGAAATCATTCTCGAGAACCTTGCCCGTCTGGAAATAAAGGAATAAATAGTAATGATGCTACTTGACATTTTATGGGAAGACTGTTATAGTTCAGTTAACATACCCGCCAAGCCTCTGCCGCAAGGCAAGCGCAACCTGGCGGGTCTTTTTTTGGGGCTGAATAATGAAAGACTATAACAAAGCCCCGTTAACCTACGAACAGCACTTAGACCTTCTTAAATCTCGTAGATTGATAATCAACAATCCCGAAGATGCGGTCAAATTCCTCAAACGAGTAAACTACTATCGTTTTACTGCCTATTGCATTCCTTTTCAGAAACCTCATGATGTTTTTCTCCCGGGAACTACCTTTGATGCAATTGTGGTTTTATACCAGCTGGATGAGAAATTACGGGACGTCGTATTTGCGCTGTTAACTCCCATCGAGATTTTTCTTCGAACTCGAATTGCTTACGAATTGAGCCACAAATGGGGGGCTTTTGCTCACTATGACGGCTCGATGTTTCAAAATGAAACAGAGCATGAACAGTGGCTTGCTGAATTGGAAAAAGCCATTGAGGATAGTAAAGAGCCATTTTTAAAACATTACAGAACTAAATACAGGGGATTTCCACATTTGCCTCTCTGGATGGCTTGTGAAATTATGAGTTTGGGAAGTCTATCTACATTGTACAGTTGTGTAACGCGTGATGCCCGGTTATTAATTTGTTCAATTGCCGAAATCGACCATAACGTATTTAGAAGCTGGCTTCATACAATAACCTTTTTACGGAATATTTGCGCTCATCATGGACGGCTCTGGAGTCGTAATTTTTCAATTAGTCCTTTGATTCCTGATAAACACGCTGAGTGGCAGGCTATTCATTTTAACAATAAGAAACTTTTCACAACTGTCGCCATAATGGAATGGATATGCCGCCAGGCGGATTTGCCGTTGTGCAACGTAGAACCGGTCTATGAAACCATGCAGAAAATATCCGCTCTGGATACACGCTTTGCCGATTGGATGGGCGTACCGGCTGGCAGAACAATCGGGCTATGTTGGGAGGTGGAGGAATGAGCGAGTGGAAGGAATGCAAACTAGGAGATATGGTTGTATTTCAAAGAGGCCACGACCTTCCGAAAGCTGAAATGATTGGTGGAGTAATACCTGTTGCTGGTTCTAATGGAATAATCGGATATCACAATAAAGCAACTACTAAAGGGCCTGGAATTACAATTGGGCGAAGTGGAAATATCGGGACACCAAAGTTTTATAAAGATGATTTTTGGGCTCACAATACAGTACTTTATATTAAAGATTTTAAAGGTAGCGATGAGAAATTTGCCTTTTATTTTCTAAACACATTCGATTTTTTGGGATTTAATGCTGGGAGTGCCGTCCCAACTTTGAACAGAAACCACATTCATGAGATACCTGTTATTGTTCCACCTCTCCCCGAACAGCGCGCCATTGCCGGTGTGCTTTCCAGCCTGGATGATAAGATTGACCTTCTGCACCGGCAGAACAGAACGTTGGAAGGAATGGCCGAGGCGCTCTGGCGGAAGATGTTTGTGGAGGATGCGGATCCGGAGTGGAAGAAAGGGAAGCTGGGAAGCTTTGCATCTTTTTCAAACGGGAAATCACGTCCCCAAGAGGTTTTGAATGGTACTATACCAATCTATGGTGGCAACGGAATTCTGGGATACACAAATTGCTCTAATGCGGAAGGTGAATCAATAGTAGTCGGTAGAGTTGGAGCTTACTGTGGTAGTCTTTACATTGAGAATAGGCCAGTTTGGATTACTGATAATGCTTTACATGCAAAACCTATCAAGGAAGATTTCTCAAAATACCTTTTTTATTTGCTAAAGAACCAAGATTTAAACTCAATGGCTGAAGGCTCTAGCCACCCGTTATTGACACAAACACTTTTAAATTCAATTGAAATTGACCTACCTCCAGAAAGTGAAATATTGTTCTTTGGTATGTACGCAAACACATGGTTTACCAAAATTATTTTTAATAATGATCAAATCCGCACGCTTTCCCACCTGCGTGATACGCTTCTCCCCAAACTAATGTCCGGGGAAATAAGGGTTAAATACAACTAAAAGGAGCTATTATGAATTTACAGGATTTCAAAGAAAAAGCGTTAACTCAATTCACCCAGGAAATAACTGACCTTTTCTTTTGTTACATCGAGGATGACGAAGACCTTATGCATGATTATCTCAGGGTAATTGGCAGAGAGGGTGACCTGGACACAACCAACCAGAAACTCGGAGAGGCTGTTAAAAGCTGGTTCAAATTAGAAAATGGAGAAATAAACCGAGAACCTATGAGCAAGCTCATTGAGTCTTACACCGAACATATTAAAAGCTAAACCTGAACATGTGGTAATTGAGCTAAAATGACTAATTTTACCGAATCGGAAATTGAAGTCTTCTCTCTTGATGAACTCAAGAAGATTGGTTTTTCCTACGTCCCGGGGCCGTCCCTCGCCCCTGATGCTGACCCGGCTCAACCCTTCCTTATGCATGAAACTACACAGCCCTATGACGCACCGGATAAGCGCGCCAGCTATGGGGATGTCGTTCTCAAGCATACACTGGAACAGGCCATTAACCACCTGAACCCCTCCGTGCCTGCCACAGCGCGGCAGGAAGCCCTCAAAGCGGCGCTGTCCGTCTATTCCCCCCACCTTATTAACGCCAACGAAGCCTTTCATAAAATGCTTACAGAAGGTGTTCCGGTCACGGTACAGAAAGACGGGCAGGAACGCGGCGAGCGGGTCTGGCTGGTTGACTTTCAAAACCCGGAAAACAATGTTTTCTTCGCTATAAATCAATATACCGTTGAGGAAAACAACCAGAATAAACGACCGGATGTTATCCTCTTTGTCAACGGCCTGCCGCTGGTGGTGATAGAGCTTAAAAACCCTGCTGACGAGCAGGCTACCGTCCGCAAGGCTTACGACCAGGTACAGACCTATAAGACGGTTATTCCCTCCCTCTTTTTCTATAACGTGTTTTGTATCATTTCTGACGGATTGGAAGCCAGAGCGGGAACGATTTCATCACCCTTCAGCCGCTTCCAGACATGGAAAACCCTCGATGACAAGAAAGGGTCCTCCGCAACTGTAAGCCAGCTAGAAGTGCTTATCGAAGGCATGTTGAACAGGTCAACAATGCTGGATCTGATTCGGAACTTCATTGTCTTTGAAAAAGACAAAAGAGTAGATACTAAAACCGGGCTTACCCAGATTGAGACCGTGAAGAAGCTGGCTGCGTATCATCAGTACCACGCCGTCAATAAAGCCGTTGAAAGCACCCGTCTTGCCGTTGCCGAAAAAGGAACCCGAAAAGCCGGCGTTGTCTGGCATACGCAAGGCTCAGGGAAAAGCCTTTCCATGGTTTTTTACGCAGGAAAACTGATACACAATTTGGATAATCCGACTGTTGTTGTTATTACCGACCGTAACGACCTTGATCAGCAACTTTTTGACACCTTCGCCGCCTCGGCAAGCTTACTCGGCCAGCCTCCGGTACAGGCAGAATCACGTGAGCATTTGAAGTCTCTGCTTAAAGTCGCTTCGGGCGGGATTGTGTTTACTACCATTCAGAAGTTTTTTCCGGAAAATAACCGCGCAGCATACGACCAGTTGTCCAAACGCCAAAATATTATCGTGATCGCTGACGAAGCGCACCGTACACAATATGGATTCAAGGCAAAGCTACTTGACACGAAGGATGCTGACGGTAAGCTTAACGGGAAGCGCCTTGCCTATGGGTTTGCCAAATATCTGCGTGATGCTCTCCCCAACGCGACATTCATAGGCTTTACCGGCACGCCTGTGGAAAGCACCGATATTAACACACCGGCAGTGTTCGGTAATTATATCGATATATATGATGTTGCCCAGGCTGTAGAAGATGGTGCGACCGTAAAGATTTACTACGAAAGCCGCCTGGCTAAAGTCAACCTGACAGCGGATGGTCGGCGACTTATAGACGAATTTGACCGGGAAATGACTGATGATGGCGCTCCCGAAACCAGGAAAGCAAAAGCTAAATGGACTAAACTGGAGGCAATTGTCGGTCATCCGGAACGATTGAGGAATTTAGCGCAGGACATCGTTACCCATTATGAAAAACGCGCGGAGGTCTTTGAAGGCAAGGCGATGATTGTCACCATGAGCCGACGTATTGCCGTCGCTCTTTACAGCGAAATTATTAAACTTCGACCGCAATGGCACAACGAAGACCTGAAAAGCGGGGTTTTAAAAGTGGTTATGACTTCTTCCTCCTCCGATAAAATGGAGTATGACCCGGAAGACCCCGAGAGTCTGGTAATTCCTGCATATCACCGGACAAATAAAGAGGACCGCCGTTTACTTTCCGAGCGTATGAAAAACCCGCAGGACTCTTTAAAACTGGTTATTGTGCGGGATATGTGGTTGACCGGGTTTGACGTTCCCTGTCTGCACACGTTTTATATTGATAAGCTAATGAAAGGGCATACCCTCATGCAGGCAATCGCACGGGTGAATCGCGTCTTTGGCGATGATAAAAAAGGCGGACTCATTGTTGATTACATAGGCATAGGAAATGCCTTGAAAGAAGCGATGGCTTTTTACGCAAGCTCTGGTGGGAGGGGGAATGCAGTTGAGAATCAGGAAAAAGCCCTGGAAATGCTTATGGAAAAAATTGAAGTCGTGCGCCAGATGTTCCATGGATTCGAATACAAGCGCTTTTTCAGTGCAAACACATCCAAACGGCTTTCGATCATTCTTCAAACCGAAGAATTTATTCTTGCCCGGGAACAAGGGAAAGGAAGGTTTCTCAAGGAATCAACCACGCTTTCAAAGCTTTTTGCGCTAGCTGTCCCGCATGAGGATGCGCTTGCCTTGAATGATGAAATCGGTTTCTTCCAGTCCGTCCGGGCACGATTGCTCAAGTTTGAGGGAGAGGGCGATAACGGCGGGGAGAGGAATTATGAAACTGCTATCCGCCAAATTGTAAATCAGGCTGTTGAATCGACCGAAGTTATAGATATTTTCGGTGCTGCAGGAATCAAAAACCCGGATATTTCATTACTCTCTGAAGAATTCCTTCAGGACGTAAAGGATATGAAGCACAAGAATCTTGGACTAGAACTCTTAAAGAAGATTCTTAATGATGAAATCAAGATACGATTGAAATTCAATATTACGGAAGGGAAGAACCTTCTGGATATGCTCGAGGCATCAATCAAGAAATACCAGAATAACCTTTTAACAACCGCGGAAATTATTGAAGAATTGGTTGAAATCGCCAGGCAAATCCGAACCGTAGACGGTTTAGCAGAAAAGTTAAAGTTAAGTAAAGACGAATTCGCATTTTACACGGCCTTAGAAATTAACGATAGCGCAGTGAAGATTTTGGGTGATGAAACCTTAAAAAATATAGCCCGGGAAATCGCTGACAAAGTCCGTAAGAATGCAACCATAGACTGGGCGATGAAAGAGAGTGCCAGGGCAAAGCTCATGGTAATCGTAAGACGGACTTTGAATAAATATGGATACCCGCCAGATAAACAACAAAAAGCAGTTGATACGGTGCTCAAACAAGCCGAAGTACTAGCTGATTATTGGGTAGAGCAATAAAGTATTATGGAAGTTAACATTAGGGATCCGATACATGGGTTCATTATGCTCAATGACTTGCACGAATCTAGCATTAATAAACTGGTAAATACAGTAAAACCACACTTCTCCTACTCGGAGATAAATCAAGCCATTTCCTAGCTTAAAAGCGAGAAGATATTAAATTGACGAGTAAGTCAATATTCCGCGTTTCAGGTGGAGTTCGACTGTGCTCGATCTCCTCGTCCGCCAGTGTTGGTCTCCATCTGTTTGCACATTTCGTCAGATTAGTATCTTGACGTTCTGCATCGTTTGACCGTATAGAGCTTTAACAGCCTTTTCTACTATGGGCTTTAATTCAGTTGCATTCCTTACCGGCTTACTCATAATACCTTCCTCCTGTCGTTGTTCTATTTACTAACCTTCATACCGAGCACCAATATGAGTAAACAACCAAAAAGCGCACCAGCCACTGCATGTATTTGGCGGTTGCAACATTACATACCATAAACGAGATAGAGCAAGGGGGAGCACCTGCATAAATAGAACGCTACACTAGGTCAGTGAGGTTTGAGGAGAGTTTGAAGCTGTATTTTTCTTTACTTTATTGAAAAGATGACTTCACATTCTTTATCTCCCGCTGCTACAGATTTTACTATCTCTGTCTCCACTTCTTTCCCCAGAAGTGTGCTCAACATCTTCCTGTCCATATTCATCGTAGCATCACACAGCTCCTTACTCATTCCCTCTAGACCAAGTATGCACCCTGGATTTTTAAAGTGAATCCTGTCGTCTGATATTTCTATTACCTCCATCCCCATCTCCATCGTCGCATCCATCATTTTAAACAACTCACCAACATCCTTCGTGTCTTTAACTGGCATCATTTTCCGTATAATCTCTGCCCGTTTCGCACCTCCCTTGCTGGCAACTTCAGCTATTATCGGTAGAGCTGACTTCCCATCTTTCTCATAAAAAGCCTTGCTCAAATCACCAATTATCAAATACGAATTCCTCATCATAGGTCTAAACCCTTTGGCTGCAGCTTTCATAAAGGTCTTTTTTATTATGTTCATTACACCCTCCTTTTAATAATGGCATCACACTAGTAAGATGCAGACTAGCGGCTTTTGTCACCGCATGTATTGCAGAAACTGGTTCTAACTTAGTATAGGCATCACCTCCTTGCTGGTCGGTCTACAAATTAAAAAGCACCAGCCACCGCTATAATCAGTGGTTCCAGTGCCCTTATTTGAACCTCTTCATATTCCCCGAGCCAAATAATATTGTTTTTAAGGTTATTTCATATGTTGGGACTTCAATATAGTCCTGTGTTGAGGGTTTGCCAATATACCATAGTAATGAAAAGGCGCCTAGTGAAAAAGCTAGGCGCCTCCAATTACCCTAAATCATTTCTGAATATAATTTTATCTACCACTGCACAAACATCGGCATGATGACATGGACATAGTTATCCACTCCTACCGGACGGATAACGCCAGGGCTGGATGGATTGGTTGTCTCCAGGGCTACCTGTGCCTCATGAAGCACACCAAGCACATCACTCAAATACTTGCCATTAAAGGCAATCTTTGCCTCCTCACCTTCGATAATAGCATCAATATCGCCAACATCATCGCCTATCTCTTCAGAACGGGCGGAAACAGTTATCTTGCCCGGGGTTAGCTCACCACCCGGAGTTATCACTAAACGGACAATGCCACTGCCATCACGGGCAAAGATAGAGGCTGTCTTGGTCGCCCTTAGGAATTCAGCGACATTGACTACTGCTCGGGTAATGTAGCTCTGGGGAATAAGCTGGGTATATTGGGGAAAGGTGCCTTGAACGAGTTGGGATACTAGCTCAGTATTCTTCAAGCGAAATAGAATCTGGCTCTTTTTGGGGTTTACTGTTATCTCAATTGCCTCCTCCTCATCAACTATAAGACGATTTAATTCAGCCAGGGTTCGAGATGGAATAATTACTTCGGTCTTCTCAGTAACCGGAACGGCAAGAGGCAGTTTGTATACAGCTAATCTAAAGCCATCGGCGGCGGCTAGTGTCAACAAATCACCATCAAACTGGGCATCAATCCCAGTAAGCACTGGGCGTGACTCTTCGGTGGCAGCAGCAAATATAACATGATTAATTCCCTGACGAAGGGCATCTACCTCTACCCTGGTGGTAATGCCCTCATCAATCTTGGGTATAGGTGGGAAATCCTTGGCATCAACCCCGCTGATTCGTGCCTCAAATCGAGCACACTTTAATCCCAATGTCTTGGTCTCAGGGGAAAGGCTAATATCAACCTTCTCGCTGGGCAAGGAGTTAATGAACTCGGTAAGGAGTCTAGACGGAACGGTGATTGCTCCCTCTGCCTCTACTTTGGCACCAATCCAGCAGCTAATAGCCATTTCCAGATTAGTGGCAACTAACTTGAGGCGAGACTGGTCGGTTGATAAGAGAACATTATTGGTTATAGGCAGGGTTGTTCTGATAGCTACTGCTCTCCCTACAACGCTAAGCCCCCTATTTAGATTCTCCTGAAGACATGATAACTTCATAATACACCCCCCAAAATTATACTAACTGTAATGGACTAGTATATACCAAATTCTACTCAATGTTAATTGTTTTGTCTAAAAATTTACAGGGCATATTTACTGCCCCTTAATTTGCCTCAATAAAATCCTGATTGTTAGTGAACCCTTAATCTCTCCAGCACCTGGTATACTTTTCTGGCTGCCCGCCCCCGATGACTAACTTGATTTTTTGTTGCCGGAGGTAACTCAGCCATTGTCTTGCCCAGTTCAGGAAGGTAAAAGATAGGGTCATAGCCAAAGCCTTGCTCACCCTTGGGTTCAAAGGTGATAAATCCCCAACACTCACCGCAACAAAACTCTACTTTTCCCTCGGGCGTAGCTATGGCGATAACACATCTGAAACAGGCAGACCGCTTCTCCCAGGGCACACCCTTGAGCCGTGATAATAAGTAATTGACCCTTTCACTATCTGAAGCACCTTCACCGGCATAGCGAGCTGATAACCAGCCAGGTTCACCACCCAAGGCATCAACCTCCAGACCTGAATCATCAGCCAAAGCTAGTAATTGGCTTTTAATCGCACCAGCAATAGCCTTTAATCTAGCATTCTCCTCAAAGCTCTCTCCCACCTCGTCAACTATAGTTAAGATACCCTCTTCAGCCGGGGTAACCAACTGGTAGGGGGAGGGTTGGAGTAAACTCCTAAACTCACGCACCTTGGCTTGATTGTTTGTCGCCAAGAAGAGCTTAGACATGCCCGTAACTTATAGGTTGATAAACCTTCCCTCTAATTTTTTCATAACCTGAGGCATAGTAGTGTATTCCATCTCCTCCAAGGGCAGGCGGTGTGGCTCAAAGGGACCGTGGTGGCGCATAATGTCAGCCATCTCGTTAGCTTGCTCACGGGCTGGGTCAAAGGACTTATCGGCAAACATATCACGAGGTCCCACCAGCTTGCCTCCACTAAGTTGGAAGCCAACAGATACTACCCTGGGTGGTCCGTCAAAGCGGGTTGGTGTGCTATCGGCAATAGCTACTGGCATAAGGGGACCATGATGCGAACCTCGCATCCATCCCTCCACCAGCAAGGGGAAGGTGAATGGTTCCAGCACTTCTCCTACCGCCGGGAACTGTCCCTGGGAGCGAACAATACACACCGGGTCGTCCTTACCCACATACCGACCGGCAATTAGAGACAGCTTCTGGGTGGAGGATACAGCCGCTATTTCCTTAGTCTCCCGGTGATAGACTGCCTTCACCATATAGCGGGAGGGTGCCCCTATGAAAACCAGCATATCATAAATCTCATTAGGGGCGTTAAAGGTTATCTTCTTGGCTTCCTTAACATCGTGCACCTCAAAGGCAAATCCAGTATGCATATTGTCAGCAATAACCAGCCCGATGGTATTAAACGGGTCAGCAAACATCTTATATAGCGGCATATTCCATGCCCCGGCCGAGGTCTTGTCCGCCATAAAAATTATAATGGTCTCAGCGGGACGTTCCTCAATTTCCATCTCAGCCACCCCGGGACCCATCCCTTTGATGTTGCCTGAGAAAGCATCTGCCAGTAAATCCTGACCAGCGCCATGAAGCTTCAGGGCTTTAGCTACCTCAGTGCCGGCAACAAAGGTATCCCAGGCTAACTTATGGATTTTTTCATCTTCCTCACCCCGCTGGTGAGTCATAATCAGTTGTAGGTCATCCCCACACTTGGTTACATGATAGTCAACCAGCAAACCTTCCTTTTTAGCTTTAGCCAAGCACTCTTCACCCTTGGCTATAACATCAGGATGAGACTCAGAATGCCCTACATAACCACCCACATCAGCCTTAATTACACTCAGGGTAATACTCATAAATTTTCTCCTTGATATTATTTAGTTAATGCTCAATAACCTTTCGGGCCATTATTCCTCTATTACGGAGATGCCTTATCTTTAGCATCTTAGAAATCGTATCTGACATTTTAACTAGATGCTAAAGCCTGCCTTAATGGTTCAGGGGTAAAAATTATATGAAGAAGTCTTTTCTGTCAAAAAATGCCCAACCAAAGACCAAGGCTACAATGACGATAGTTTAACAACCTGCCCCAGCCGTGTCAAGGAATAAGCCGTTGGGGAGCATTGTTATCACGGCAACCATAGTGATATAATACATTTGTCATAAATAGAGAGGGGTAAGGCTAAAATAGAATTAATTCCTGCCGTAGACCTTAGACAGGGTAAATGCGTTCGTCTGTATCAAGGTGACTATAATGTGGAAACGGTATTCTCTGGTAACCCGGTAGAGGTAGCCCTACAGTGGCAATCGCTGGGAGCACCACGACTCCACATTGTTGACCTTGATGGGGCGGCTGCGGGTGAGCTCTATAACCTGGACATTATTAAAGAGATAGCTAGTACCGTATTAGTTCCTATTCAACTGGGTGGTGGTATCCGCCAACTGGAAACAGTAGTGCAATTGCTTAAATCAGGTATAGAGCGTGTCATCCTGGGCACAGCCGCTGTGGAAGACCCCGGGCTGATTGAGGAGGCATGCCATAAATTCAGCGAGTCTATTATTGTTAGTATTGATGCCAGGGAGGGAAATATTGCTATCCACGGCTGGCGACAGAGCACAGAGTTAAAGGCTACAGAATTTACCAAGTCTATGATCAAGCTAGGGGTAAAGCGTTTCATCTACACCGATATTGGTCGCGACGGCACCCTCACTGAGCCAAATTTTGCAGCCATCGCTGACCTAGTTAATACCATCAGATTACCTATCATTGCCGCCGGTGGTATTTCCTCGCTGAATCACCTTAATAAGCTCAAACAACTCGGTGTAGAGGCTTCCATAGTAGGCAAGGCGCTTTATACTGGAGACATCAACCTGAAACAAGCCCTAGCCACTATCTGCTAAATAATGGAATAATTGTACTAAATAAAAACCAAGGGGGATGAGATTGATAAAAAATATAAAGTATAACGAAAAGGGACTTATCCCGGCTATTGCTCAGGATGACGATACTGGTGAGGTGCTGATGCTGGGCTATATGAATGAGGAATCATTGCGCCGAACCTTGTCCAGTGGTGAAGTATGGTTTTTCAGTCGCAGCCGACAGGAGCTATGGCATAAGGGAGAGACCTCAGGCAATCGTATCGTAGTCCGCTCAGTGTGGAAGGACTGTGATAGCGATACCATTCTGGTTAAAGCACACCCTACAGGTCCAGTGTGTCATACTGGTAATAAGACCTGTTTCTTTCAACAACTAACCAAACAGGATATAGAAGCCAGCCATCAGGAAGGAGTCTGAGCTACTTCTTCAAGCTGGTCAATTTCTATTACTTTCTCTAATGCGGCTAGAGCAGTCTCTAGCTGACTATCGTCAGGTTCCCGGGTGGTCAATGCCTGTAACCACAACCCGGGGGCAATAACTGCCCTGACTAAACTATTTTTAGTATGGTTGGCTCCAAAATAGATAACCTCATAACTGATGGCAGCGATAACCGGGATGAGTAGAATTCGTGATAGTACCATTAACCACAACGATGGCAAGCCTACAAGGGCAAAAGCTATAATAGCTATAATCAATACTATAAATAGAAAGCTGGTGCCACAACGCCTATGAGCGGTGCTATATTTTCTGGCTGCACCTACTTCCAGTGGAGCACCATCTTCATAGGCATTTACTGCCTTATGCTCGGCACCATGATAAGCAAATACTCGCTTGATGTCAGGCACTAAGGTCATTAACTTAAGGTAAGCGATGAAAAGAATAAGCCGAATAAGTCCATCTATTAGGTTAAAAACCAGTGGTGAATTAATGTAGGGGTCAAGCAACTTGGTTAGGAATAGGGGAGCCATAAAGAACAGGGCAACAGAGAACACCAGGGAAACGGCAACCATAGTCCAAACTAATCCTCCCGAAATCTTAGTATCTTCCTCCTCTAGGGATACATTAGCTGAATAGAGTAGAGACCTAATACCCAGAACCATAGCTTCAAGTAAAACAATAATACCCCGCATTAACGGGGCTCTCCTCACCCGACTAGTATATAAACTAGCCAGTGGTTGAGTATTTATAGCCAGATCACCACCAGGACGACGCACCGCGGTTACCACAGCCTTCTGGCCACGCATCATCACCCCCTCAATAACCGCCTGTCCCCCATAATGAAATCTCTTCGCCATAATTAAACTCCCCAACAGACCGTTGGAAAATGTGTTTTCTAACGGAAATCAAAGCTGTAGGTTCTGGGTTTGCTGAAAAAGTCCTAGGAGTTTTTTTCAGCGCCAGAAACAGAAAGGAGCGGTGCAGTAACCCCGCTCCTGCCCACATGAATTATATTGGCTTAACCTTTCTGCTGGTAACGCCGCTTAAACCTTTCCACCCGACCGGCAGTATCCACTACCCTCCGCTCCCCGGTGAAGGCGGGATGACACTTGCTGCACAGCTCAACCTTTAGCATCTGCTTGGTAGAGCCGGTGATGAATGTATTGCCGCAAGAACAAATTGCCTTGGCGTCAGTATAATACTTGGGATGAATCTTATCTTTCATACCGTTTAGCTAGCGTAAACGCTAACCTTCCTCCTGTTGTTGCTGGTAGGTTCAAATTTAACCACACCATCAATTAAGGCATAAAGGGTATAATCTCTGCCCACACCCACATTGTTGCCCGGATGAATGCGTGTGCCACGTTGGCGAATCAATATAGTCCCAGCATTTACCTTCTGCCCGGCGTATCTCTTGACACCAAGCCGCTTGGATTGACTATCCCGACCTAAGCGGGTGCTGCCGCCTCCCTTCTTATGTGCCACTTTGAATCACCTCTTTTTGTGCTGATGAGCCTTCCGCCTCCAATATCTTGTCAATAGTTAACCTGGTATAAAGTTGGCGGTGCCCTGTCTTCTTACGGTAACGCACCTTGGGCTTATACTTAAAAACGATAATCTTCTTCCCTTTCCCCTCTCCCTGCGAGGTGGCAATTACCTTTGCCCCATCAATAATGGGCGTGCCTATGGTTAACTTGTCATCATCAGCAATAAGTAATACCCTGCCTAGCTCAATTGTATTGCCCTCGGCTATATCGAGTCGCTCTACATCTATAGTCTGACCCGGGCTTACCTTATATTGCTTACCACCGGTTTCAATAATAGCGTAAATTTTTCTATCCTCCTCCAAACAGCGTATTCTACCAACTGCTATAGCTAGGTGTCAAGCGCTAGTGCCTGCCATAGCTTATCTACCTTTGACTTTAGCTCATTAAGGTCACCATCATTATTTATTACCACATCGGCGTGCTTTTCTCGTTCCGCTGAAGATAGCTGGGAGCGGATGCGAGCCAAAGATTGCTGCTCAGACAACCCACTATATTCCTTAAGTCGCCTTAATACCGTGGACTGAGGGGCTATAGTAACCCAAACTTCGTCAACTAATGCAGCCCAGTCAACTTCCATCAGCAAGGGAGCTTCAAGGATTACCACATCCACCCCTTGCCGCCGGTATTCCTCAAGCTGGGTCTTTACCATATCATACATTCGGGGGTGCATTATCTGGTTCAACCGTGATAAAGACTCAGAATTGCCAAAAACTATCTCACCCAGCTTCTTACGGTCAATATCACCACTCGGGGTAAGGATCTGCCTGCCAAAAGAAGCTACTACCTCCCGCCACACCTCGGTATCAGGCTTATAAGCTTCATGCCCCACTTTATCAGCATCTATGATGACCGCACCCAGCTCATCTAGAAACCGGGATACCGTGCTCTTGCCACTACCTATACCACCAGTAAGCCCTATGATCTTCATCTCTTCGTCCAGTCTACTTACTGTCAGCTATACAGTCAAGGGATTCTTTATTTACCTCACCCCCCAATTGGTTTTTATTATGTAACTCTATCCCCTTTATCCTTCACCTGTGAAGGACTTATCCCATTCCCCTTGTCAAGGGGAATGGGAAGATATTTCTAAAGAGAGGCCAAGCCTCTCTTTAACTCTCCCCAAAAGGATAGCCAGACTAAAGGTTGTTTAAGAGGGGTCGATAGAGTCCGCCCTAGGCGGAGGTGAAGGTGATACCGAATATCAGCACACAGTCTGCAATTGGCATTAAAGTGGTATTCAAAGTAGAGCTGGGATTTTGGCTTAAGACTATTATAGTGTAAACTATTGTGATTATTTCTACCTAAGGGAGTGCTGATGCCAGGTGATTGGGTTAATATTGCTGTATTAGGCGCCGCTGTCCTTGGAGTGGTGAACATTATTGATAGTCACCTCATTTCCAGGCGAATGCCAAGCCTGCGGGCTTTTCTACTGCCGGTAGGCTTGGTTGTTTTAGTTTATGGTTTAGTATTATTTTACCTATTTCCTCTGCCTGAAGGGGTTGGCATCTGGGTGTTAATGGTGGCATTAGCCTCTGGGATACTCCGAACTACAGCCCTTACCATCATGCTCTATACCTTGAAAAGGGAGGAGGTGTCCCGGGTTATACCAGTGGTCTACACCTATCCTATCTTCGTAGCTATTATGGCGGTTCTGCTTCTGGGAGAGACCCTCTTTTACCTGGAGTGGATAGCCATAATTATTGTGGTCGCTGGGGCGGTAATGGTCTCGGCTAGATGGGACCTGGGTGGCGCGGCTACCTGGCTGGGTAGGTCATTCCTCCTTCTTGTCGGCTCCAGCCTGCTTATGGCGATGGCAGATGTAGCTGCCAAATATGCTCTAGCCGACATTTCCTTTGGGAATATGTACTGGATTACCTCGTTCTGTATGTCTGGGATTTTCCTGCTTATTTCAGCACGCCCGCATATTATCAAAGAGTTGGGTAATATGAAACAGCGGAAATCAGTCATGACCCTAGTTGCTTCTAATGAGACCCTGGCAGTGGTAGGGGCAGTGCTGCTATTCTGGGCGATGGAGAGGGGACCGGTGTCCCTGGTCTCAACTATTGTCAGTAGCCGTCCCATATTTGTGGTTATATATGCTCTTATCCTTAGCCGTGTCTCACCAATGTTTCTAGAGTGGCAGCCGGGTAAGGTAATGTTGGCGCTACGGCTCCTGGCTATTACTATGATTGTCGGCGGCATAGCTATTATCTATCTAACCTAAATTTTATTTTATTAGGTAGGTGAGGGTGATGCCAAATATCAGTTTGTATATTGTGTGGGAATCTCTTTCTTCCCACCTTTCCACCCTAGACTGGCAGTGTTTCTAAACGACCTCAGGGCTATAATTGACAATAGATGAGTGATATAATTAAGTTAAGAGGGTAATTATGTATGAGGCAATGCTCTATGAGAAGCTGCCGAACTCCAGGGTAAGGTGTAATATTTGCCAATGGCGCTGCACTATAGGTGAGGGTAAGTTTGGTGTTTGCCGTGTGTATCAGAACAGAGGCGGCACCCTATATAACCTGAACTATGCGGCGACATCATCAGTGGCTGTTGACCCTATTGAGAAGAAACCCCTGTTTCACTTCTTCCCAGCAAGCCAGGCCTTCTCCATTGGTGGCTGGGGTTGTAACTTCCATTGCCAGGATTGCCAGAACTGGGAAATCGCCTGCCCTGTGGCTAATGAGCCGTGGCTTGGTTCTCAGGAAATCCAGCCTCAAGTGACGGTAGAACTGGCCAAACGCTACAATTGCCAGGGCATTGCCTGGACATACAATGAGCCCAGTATATGGTTTGAATATACCCTGGACTCAGCTAAGCTAGCTAAAGAGAATAACCTGTATACCGTCTATGTAACTAATGGCTATCTGACCCCTGAGGCACTAGATACTATTGGACCCTATCTGGATGCCTGGCGTGTTGATGTTAAGGGCTTCACTGACTCATTTTACCAAAAGCTGGCCAAGGTAACCCGCTGGCGAGGCATACTTGAGGTTGCCCAACGGGCTAAAGTTAAGTGGAATATGCATGTTGAGGTTGTTACCAATATCATACCCACTATGAATGATGATGACCAGCAGCTTGAGGGCATTGCTCACTGGATACGGGATGAGTTGGGTGAGCTAACACCGTGGCATGTAACCCGGTTTTATCCTCATCACTATATGATGGACTTACCCCCAACCCCTATATCCACCCTTGAGCATGCCTATAATATCGGACAAAAAGCTGGTCTTAAATTTGTTTATGCTGGCAATGTCCCTGGACACAGAAGCGAGAATACATTCTGCTATTCCTGTGGTAAGCTTTTAGTACAGAGGTTCGGCTATCAAACTAAGATAATAGGTATGGATGATTCAAGGTGCAAATTCTGTGGGGTAGAAGTTAACTTCAGGACACCTGAGTCAGAGAGGAGGTTATAATGATTAGGAATCCAGCGGTATCAGGGCAATTTTATCCAGCGTCACCTTCTCAGCTAAAGGTAATGATTGAGAGCATGGTTGATGAAGAGGCAGTAAAAGAAGAGGTAATAGGTATGGTTTCACCCCATGCCGGGTATATCTATTCGGGATGGGTAGCCGGTGCCGTTATGTCTAAAATTAAATTTAAGGACACCTTTATCATCATGGGGCCTAACCATACTGGTCTGGGGAAACCTTGTAGTATCATGACCGAGGGCGCGTGGAAAACACCCCTGGGTGAGGTAGAGATTGACTCAGAATTGGGCAAGAGTATTCTAGCCACCTCTAGCTACTTACAGGAAGATTATGCGGCGCATCAATATGAACACTCCATTGAGGTTCAAATACCATTTTTACAATATTTCAAGCCCGACATTAAACTCGTCCCCATCATACTCGCCTACTCTAGCGGTGCCGTTTATAAGGAAATCGGCAGGGAAATAGCTAAAGCCATTAAGGACTTAAATAAGGAAGTGGTAATCATAGCCTCAAGCGATATGACCCACTACGAGCCACAGGAATCGGCTCAGAGGAAGGATATGCAAGCCATAGAAGCTATACTGGATTTGAATGAGGACGAACTGTTAAGGCGGATTGATGAACTGGATATATCAATGTGTGGCTATGCGCCGACGGTCAGCCTTATCTCTGCTGCCAAGGAGCTAGGGGCAACAAGTGCAGAACTAGTTAAATACCAGACCAGTGGTGATACTACAGGCGATTACTCTGCTGTCGTCGGCTACGCTGGGATAATAATAAAGGAAATGTCGGCTGTAGTTAAGTTAGCCAAGAAAACGATAGAGACCTATGTTAAGGAGGGTAAGACCCCCCAGCCAGAAGAGCTTACCCCCGAGATGAGGGGGAGGACTGGAGTCTTTGTTTCTATTCACAAGTTTGGCGCGCTACGAGGCTGTATCGGCACCATTGAACCCAACGAGAAGAATGTGGCTGAGGAAATTATCAAAAATGCCATCAGCTCAGCTACCAGAGACCCCCGTTTCCCACCCATCGCCCCCACTGAGCTTAAAGATCTTGACTACAGTGTAGATGTTCTCACTACTCCTGAGCCTATTGACCGCCAAGACCAGCTAGACCCCAAGAAGTATGGAGTTATAGTAGAGGCAGGAATGCGGCGAGGCTTGCTCCTGCCTGACCTTGAGGGGGTAGATAGCGTGGACTATCAGATTGACATTTGCCGCCAGAAGGGGGACATAGCCCCCGATGAGCCAATAAAGCTCTATAGATTTGAGGTGAAGAGGTATAAATGACAAACCAGAGCGGATGAGGTGAACTCGCACTTCCACTATATTGCTGATGTACACAATTTAGGGAGCAACTGACATGATAAAGGGTTTTAACGATATCACTTCAGAAAGTCCGATCGAGCAAATTTGGAAACTGCTTCGGTTTTTTAGGGACACTCCGTCTGTCTCAGACAAAATACGTAGCATTCATGGCATACAAAAAGGCAAGTTCGACGCAGACGTCAAAAAGCAGGCGCAACAAATAGGATATTGCATTCGCCAAGCAGAAGAGTACTTTCATGCTTCTTCGCAGGTCGGCCTTCCAACGCGTCCACTTTTGCTCTACTATGGTGCTGTCAGCTTGTCTCAGGCGCTTGTCTTACTTAGGGAACATGGGACTCATTCTCTGGATGCACTCCGAAAGGAAAAGAAGCACAACCACCATGGCTTAGACTTGGAAAGAAGATTAATGGAGACAGCTCGCCCAGATGCTGGAACAGAGAACTTTTTAGAATTAATCCAATGCAAGTGCCATATTAAGAATGGCATCCCTTGGGGACAGTTTGCTCTTTTCTATCAGAATCTGGTGCCGTGTGCTTTCGGTATAGAAATAGAAATTCATGACGAAGGCAAGTCTATGTTTCTTCATAGTGATGTGCCGCAAAATTGTGCAGATTTGTTACCACTAAATTCAATTGTTTCGAAGTATCTCAATGTATTGGATTTGGTGAAATCCCTGCCAGACATTTATTTCACTCTTCAGCAGCTAGGCATTCAGCCAGATTTATGTAGAGGCAGTGTAAAGGGCACAGTCATACGGTATTATAAGAAGGATGAGCAGGGTAATGAACAAGTTGAGAAGACAAAAGCTGACTGTAATTTCTTCATTGATGGTATAACGACAGAACAGAAGGAGCATTTACTAACTTTCTATGAAGAGCGCAATCCTAATATCACTCTCCAAGCTGACTTAGGCTTGAATATACATCTGCGACTGACTGAAGAAGCCACTCCGCCAGACCAAGTGCATGAGAGATATTTCCCAGATATCTTAGATGATATAAATAGTCGAAAGTTTTACATATTAAAACCGGAGTTTTATACCCCTGAGCCAGCAGCGTATTTTGTCCTTCTTTATTGTTTAGGGATGCTTGCCAGATACTATCCAGACACATGGATGAGAGCCATAGATGAAAATGTTCAAATTGCCGAGCTTACCGACTCACTTCTTAATATTATCTATAGGAAGTTTCCAAACCTGATATTGGACCAAATGACTTGGGTAAAGCATTATGTGCATTTGTAGTTAATACTTATTCTAAGCTTAAAGAGGGTGCACTATGGATATGTTTGAGCATCAATTTGAGGAGGAGAAAGAGAAAGGGGTGCCACTGGCAGCCCGGATGAGACCTCGAGCCTTTGATAACTTTGTCGGACAGGAGCATCTAATAGGTGAGGGGCGTTTATTGCGGAAGGCTATTGAATCGGGTCAGCTACCCTCAATTATCCTGTGGGGTCCGCCAGGCAGCGGTAAGACTACCCTGGCTTACATTATCGCCAATACCACCGATTCCCACTTCAGTCCGATAAGTGCCGTTAGTGCTGGGGTAGCTGACCTGCGGCGGATAATAGAGGAGGCTAAGGAACGCCGTAAGATGTATCAGCAGAAAACCATCCTGTTCATAGATGAGATTCATCGCTTCAATAAAGCTCAGCAGGATGCGGTTCTACCCTTCGTTGAGGATGGCACCATCACTCTTATCGGGGCTACCACTGAGAATCCTTCCTTTGAGGTTATTTCTCCCCTTCTGTCTCGGTGTCAGGTTCTCACTCTAAATCCTCTTACTGAGCATGAAATTCACTTCATAATCCTGAGAGCGCAGAAGGATAGACTAAGAGGTCTGGGAGAACTAAATGTAGAGCTGTCGGCTGATGCATTGAGTCATCTTGTTACTATGTCAAATAGTGATGCCCGAGTTGCTCTTAATGCCCTAGAGAGGGCAGCCCTGACTACTTTGCCTGGTGCTGACGGGAAGCGTTATATCTCACTAGCTACTATTGAGGATGCCATACAGCACCGGGCTTTACGCTACGACAAAGCTGGTGAGCAACACTACGACATCATATCAGCCCTTCACAAGTCAATGCGAGGCTCAGACCCGGATGGCTCGCTATACTGGCTGGCAAGGATGCTAGAGGCGGGAGAAGACCCGCTGTATATTGCCCGTCGGTTAGTTCGCTTTGCCTCAGAGGATGTAGGACTGGCTGACCCACAAGCGTTGGTTATAGCCATGGCGGCTCAGCAAGCAGTTCACTTCATCGGTATGCCCGAGGGCAATTTGGCTCTAGCTGAGGCGGCTGTCTATCTAGCTACAGCCCCTAAAAGCAACTCCTTGTATCAGGCATACTCCCTGGTTCAGGAGGAGATTAAACAAGGCTCCACTGAAGAAGTGCCCCTCCACCTACGTAACCCGGTAACACCACTAATGAAAGATATGGGCTATGGCAAGGGATACAAATATGCTCACGACTATCCCGGACACTTTGTTGAGCAGCAAAACCTGCCCGATTCTCTACAGGGCAAACGCTATTACACCCCCAGTGACCAGGGATACGAGAAAGAGGTCATAGCCCGACTCAAAGCCTGGTGGCCAGAGAAGGAAAAACCCGGTGAAGTTGAGAAAGAAAGGGAAGGTTGAACTGGGCTCTTTACCACTAGCTTTAACTAATTTACTCTGGCTAAAATTTCAAATGTGCCTTGACATCCGATATGGCTAATGGCTATACTTAGACTAGAATGACGCGGGGTGGAGCAGTGGAAGCTCGTTGGGCTCATAACCCAAAGGTCGTTGGTTCGAATCCAACCCCCGCTACCAAAATCGAACTCAAAGCGGGCGAAGTCCAACGTTGCGAATATGACGGACTTCGTTCCTCTTTTTTACCCTCTCTGGAGACAACAGTCAGGGCGGCAGGAACTAGGTTTTCCACCTAACTTCTCAACCTCCCGCCGAGCTCTTTTTATCTGTAACCTTCAATTATTGGTTGTACCCAATTCAAATATCTGCTGCGCGCTATCATTAAATGTAAAGGTACCTGATACTGGAAAACTTGCTAGATGGCTGTTCTAGACAAAGCTGGTTTGATTTTGACTTCAACATCAGATATACTCTTCAATTAGATTTACTGAGTGAATAATATCCTAGAATAAAGCCCAACTTGATTAGATATGACAGTTAACTGGGCACAAGTATTATTTAATTCAACTATCACTGGTAGCCTGTATCTTATTGGAGCTGTAGGGCTTACCTTAACCTATGGTCTGTCTCGTTTCCCCAACTTTGCTCACGCTGAATTTATCACCTTAGGTGCTTATATTGGCTATTCAGTAGCTGAGCAAGCTGGATTAGGTTTCCCGTTAGCTTTGGTTGTCTCCTTCTTGGTTACCGGGATAGTGGGAATCTTGTGCTACCGTGGCATTTTCCAGCCTCTAGCTAAAAGGGGAGCCACCATCATTCATCTTATGGTGGCTTCCATAGCCCTGGGATTTATCCTTAGATATTCCATTGGTGCTACTTGGACATGGAAACCCTTGTATTTTACCACTACCTGGTCTGCCTTTAATATAGGTCCGCTGAGGATTACTGGTCTATGGGTGTGGCTCATATTAACCGCTATAGCCCTAGCCATCCTTATGCACTTTATCCTGGTTAAAACAAAAATAGGTAAAGCTATCAGAGCCACTTCTAGTAACCCAGAACTTGCCTTAGCCTCCGGAATCAATGTTGATAGGGTCATCTTGATAACTTGGTTTATTGGTGCCGGCTTGGCTGCATTTGCCGGTATCTTTCGCGGTGCGGATACTCAGATTTGGCCCTTGACCGGCTGGGATATTATATTACCTATATTTGCCGTTACTATTTTGGGGGGCATTGGCAACTTCTACGGTGCAATAGTCGCCGCCTTCATTATTGGATTAGCTGAAAATGTTGGGGTGGTGGGTTTGATAGCACTGGGGCTTTCTACATCATACCGCATAGGGATAGCTTTTTTAATTCTGATAATAACTTTGATTGTGAGGCCGGAGGGATTAGCTATGTTGTTTAGGAGAGCTTGACTTGGATCCCTTGCTTTATGTTCTTGACCTTATTGTCTTTATTGGTATCTTTGGCATAGTCGCTCTAAGCCTGAATCTAGAGTTTGGCTTTGCCGGACTGGCCAATTTTGGTAAGGTGGCTTTCTTCCTCATCGGTGCTTATACCTACGCCCTTCTCTCTCAAATTGGTGTTCCCTTTTACCTTTGCCTTGTCGCTGGCGGCTTAGTCTCGGCTATTTTTGGTTTGCTTGTTTCCTTGCCCGCTCTGAGGCTAAGGGCTGATTACTTAGCTATAGCCGTCCTAGCCTTTGGTGAAATCTTGAGGTTGATTGTTAAATCTGAGGAGTTTGCTGGGGGCGATTGGGGAATAACAGTTTCTCCAGCTATTTCCTTGGTGGGTGCATCTCACCGAGTTGATGCCCTAGTAAATATAGGCTTGGTCTACTTCTGTTTACTTATTTGCTTTATAGTGGTTCAGCTATTAGCCAACTCTCCTTATGGTAGAGCAATGAGGGCTATAAGGGAAGATGAAGTAGCCGCTGAGGCTCTGGGCAAGAGTGAGGTTAAATACAAGGCTCAAGCACTTATGTTGGGCTCGGCTATGGCGGGAGTAGCTGGGGGGCTTTACGCTCAGTATCTTCAGTACGTCCTCCCTGGTATGTTTATGCCTATGGTTACCTTTACCGTGTGGATAATGGTTCTTTTAGGAGGACCAGCCAATAATTGGGGGGTATTGTTAGGTGCTGCACTGGTTCAGATTTTTAATAGGGGCACAAATATACTCAAGGATTATTTTATTTTGCCTATTAACCCTACTGACTTGCAATATATCCTGTTTGGTGCTTTAATAATTCTTGTTTTGCTTTACAGACCCCAGGGTTTGTTAAAGGAAAGCCGGATTAAAACAAAGGCAATGGAGGGAGTTCGGCGTGCAAGAAACGCTGTTAAAAATAAGGGAAGTCAGTAAGCACTTTGGTGGTGTTTACGCTGTCAGTGGGGTAAGCCTGAATATCAAGGGTGGCGGTATTTGGGGTTTGGTAGGTCCCAATGGCAGCGGAAAGACTACTTTATTTAATACTATCCTTGGTCTTCATCGGCCTGACGAGGGGGACATTTATTTCAATGGTAAGTGCATTAATAGATTGGCTCCTCACCAGATTTATGGTTTAGGCTTAGTAAATGCCTTCCAGATACCAAGACTTTTCTCCAGGTTAAGCGTATTAGATAATATGCTGCTGGCGGCGCGAGGGCATCAGGGTGACACATTACTAAATAGTCTTTTCTTGAGGAAAGGCTGGCAGGAGCAAGAAGTGGAACTAGCTGGCAAGGCTATGGAAATCCTTGAAACCCTGGAGCTAGTCCATTTGGCTCTTTCTCCGGCTGGGGAATTATCAGGCGGACAGAGGAAGCTCCTGGAGGTGGGCAGAGGAGTTATGTCTTCTCCAACATTGCTACTTCTAGATGAGCCGGCGGCTGGGATAAATCCTAACCTGGGGAAGAAAATCTTTCAAGGGATTGAGGATTTATCTCAGGAGGGATTAAGTTTCTTTATTATAGAACATAGGCTAGAGATATTGTTTGACTTTGCTCATTGGGTTTATGTTATGGATAAAGGCAAAATAGTGGTTGAAGGTAAGCCTGAGGAAGTGCTAGAAGACCCTGCCTTCTTCGAGGTATATTTGGGAGTGTGACAGATGCCATCTATCCTTAGTGTGGAAAATATTGAAGCTGGCTATAGTGATGTTATTATTGTCCATAATGTGTCAATCACAGTAGGTGAAGGTGAGATTGTGGCTATCGTGGGACCTAATGGTAGTGGCAAGTCCACTTTGCTCAAAAGCCTTCTCGGTTTTGCCAAATTATTTCAGGGTCAAGTTTTTTACCAGGGGCGGGATGTTACCGGCATGGCTGCCGACAAATTAGTGAGCCAGGGTATAGGCTATGTTCCTCAAATAAACAATGCCTTTCCTAATTTGACTATAGCCGAGAATCTGGATATGGGAGCATATCACAGCAAAGGTAAAGCCTCCATCAAGTCCGCCATGGGGGAAATATATAACATGTTTCCTGAGCTCAAGGTGAGGAAAAATTTTTTAGCCGGGAACTTGAGTGGTGGTGAGAGGCAAATGTTAGCCATAGCTAGAGCGATGATGGCGCAGCCTAAAGTTCTGTTGCTTGATGAGCCATTAGCTTCGCTATCACCTAAGCCAACTTCAGTCATCATATCCAAACTGGAAAATATAGAAAAAGCAGGTACGGCTATAGTGATAGTGGAGCAAAATATTAAAAAGGCTTTGAGTATCTCTAAACGAGGCTATGTTTTGATTGACGGTGCCTGTGCTATGGAGGGAGATGCCGACTCTCTATTTACCGAGGAATCCTCTAGACTGCGCTATTTAGGGTTAGAAGCTAAAGGGAATTGATATATCTATCTTTCTGTGCTAGATTATCATCTGGCGTTAAATTTTGAGGAAGGGAGGTGATTGACACAAGCCTATTTTAATACTAAATTCTTTGAAAAATTAAAGAAAGGGGGGAATATGATAAAAAAGTTATTATTGGTGGTGGCTGCCCTATCCTTGATTATACCAGCGGCAGCTTGTACTCCAAAAGAAGCTGAGACAATCAAGATAGGCTGTCTATTGGACACCAGTGGCGACCTGGCTGCTATGGGGGTTAGGATATTGGATGCTGCCAGGCTAGCCGTTGAGGACATCAATGCTGCTGGTGGAGTGTTGGGAAAACAAGTGGAATTAGTAGAAGAGGATGGTGCCACAGACCCGGCCATAGGCTTTAACGGAGTAAAAAAGATGATAGAAATAGACGGGGTGCAAGTAATTGCTGGGCCTATGATCACCGGAGCTTCTTTGCTTTCAATACCATATGCCAATGGGCACAAAGTCCCCTTGATAACACCATCAGCTACTGGGATTCCGCTTTCTGAGGAAGAGGGAACGGAGTGGTTCTTCCGTACCTGCCTGCGTGATGATGCCCAAGGACTGATGTTAGCCGATATCGTCATGGATAAAGGCTATACCAAATTGGCTACTATAGTATTGGATAATAGTTATGGTAAAGGTTTAGAAACATATATTCTTGAGGGACTTGAAGCGGCAGGATGGCAGGGGGAAAATGTAGTATCAATACATTACAGTGAGGCGGCAAAGGACTATCGCACCGAGCTACAGCAAATTGCGGATAGCGATGCAGATGTAGTTCTGGCTGTTACTTACTGTGATGATGGCATTATGATTTTTAAGCAGGCTCTGGAGATGGGCTTGGATGAAATTGCCTGGCTTGGCTGCGATGGTAATTATGGCTCAGGTCTATTTGAAGAAGCAAAGAGTGCTGAGTTCATGGAGAAGGCCATTGTTGCTGGAACTAGAACTGTTGGCACGGGCGCAATATGTGACCATTTTAACACTGCCTATGAAGACAAGTATGGAGAGACCCCTGAGGTCTATTGCGATACGGTGTACGACGCGGTGTGGGCAGCCGCTAAAGCAATAGAGGCAGCCGGTGTCTATGACGGTGAAGCCATAAGGGTTGCCTTGACCGAGTTGGAATTTGACGGTGCTACTGGTCCCATCGCTTTCAATGATATTGGTGACCGCAACGCTGGTTCCTTTGAGATTTGGCAAGTGGTGAAGGATGCTACCACTACAACTGGCTATAAGAATGCTCCAATAGAGATAGTTGCCTGGAGTATGTAAGCGATAGCAGCGATCATTTTTTAATTGTCGACCGTAAAGCGGAATGCTACCATAGTTTTGCCGTGGTAGCATTTCGCTTATTACAAGGGTGCTCGGAAAGGAGATGGATATGGAAGAACTCAGTGGGTTAGATTATTTAAAAATTACAGTTCTGGCAGAGGATTCTGTCCTTTACAAAAGTCCATTAATACCTAAAAAGTAATCGCCTCGTCTACTTTGACCTTGACCACGTGCTTGACCTTCATTCCCTTGGCGGAATACTCAGCCGAGATAGTATCAAATAGGTTGCCATTATCCAGAATCTCCACCGCCTTACCCCAGACTCGGCAGCCCTTACGATTAGCTGCGTCAAAGACTATGGCTGATAGTTGTGGGTTCTCCCTTAGGTTAGCCGTAGTCCGTGGTGAAGCAATGTCAGCGAACAAGATATGCTCATCATCCAGAACCCTAAATGACCCTTTAAGCGATACATTTGGCTTCCCATCCTTATTAGCAGTGGCTACCACGGACGGACTAAGCTCACCTATTGCCTTCTTTGCCTCCTCACTTAGCTTAGCCATATAATAACCTCCTCATTATTATTAAACTGGATTATAATAAAAGCCAATCAGAAAGACAAGAAAACTTCTAAGGCTTCGTGGTATAATGAAGCTATGAAGCGAGACTTAATGGATATTTTAGCCTGTCCGGTGTGTAAGGGGGGGCTGGAATTAAGTGTGGACGAGGAGAATGAGCAGGAGATAGTTACCGGCTCCCTATACTGTCCAAAGTGTGCTCAGCACTACCCTATTGTGGATAGAATTCCCAATCTGTTGCCGCCAGAGCAGCGTAATTAGTCAGGGGTATAGGCTACCCCACTCTGAGGGGACTCCCATACTTCCACGCAGGAGATTGAAACTGGAACTCCAGTCAGCTTGGGCTGGAGCTCTTTATAGATAATGGAGGCAATATTCTCCGAAGAGGGGTTTATTTTGTCAAATGGTGGCACATCATTGAGACAGGTATGGTCAAACCTTGCCAGAATATCGGCTAAGTGCTGCTTTAGCTCGGTAAAGTCATAGGCTATCCCTATGTCATTAACCGCGGAAGATTTTACCTTGATTACTACCCGGAAACGATGCCCGTGTAATGCCTCGCACTTACCGTGATAGCCCCGCAGAAAGTGGGCAGCATCAAAATCTTGCTCTACAGATATTAGATACATTTCTCTCCTTAACTATCTTTCAATTTAAGTACGCCCTGAACCTCGGTTACCTCTTTCAACAACTGTTCAATATTTTTACCGTTTACTGGATGAGCCAGGTCAGGGGAAATCTCAGCTAGAGGAACAAGCACAAAGGCTCTCTCCGTCACCCGGGGGTGAGGGATAATCAGCTCGGGGGTCTCAATAATCTGACTACCGTAAAAAAGAATGTCTATATCAATAGGGCGAGGGGCATTGGATTTGCCCAATGTCCTGCCCAACTTTAATTCAATACCCTTAGCCAGAGTAAGTAGCCCCGTTGGGGCGAGCGTTGTAGAAACCTGACACACCAAGTTGAGAAAGCGAGGCTGCTGAACATTACCTATTGGCTCAGTATCATATACCGATGAAACCTTCTCTACTCGCAACCTTTGTGACAGAATATCTAACGCCCTATCCAGATTGTCCTGGCGATTTCCCATATTTGAGCCAAGACCAAGATATACTGTTACTGGTTCGAAACTCAACTGTCCTAAACCTCACCCTTATTATAAACACCCCTTGACCACTTATCAAATATCACCCAGTATCACTCAGCGGATATGACATATTATTAGGTTGATAACAGACCTCCGTGTTATTAAGATAGACTTGCTTGTATAGCAAGCAGTGTGATAACATTATTTACATCCATATTCAAACTTCACCTGAGAGGTCTCAAATGACAATAGAAGATAAGTTGGATAGGCTAACCAAACTAGAGAAAGAGGCGAGGGCCGGTGGCGGGGAAAAGCGTATTCAACAGCAACACGCAAAAGGTAAGCTAACCGCTCGTGAGAGAATTGACTTTCTTCTCGACCCAGGTAGCTTTGAAGAGCTAAACCTCTTCATCACTCACCGAGCTGCTGACTTCGGTCTTGATGAGCAACAATACCTGGGTGACGCTGTAGTTACTGGCTCAGGCAGGATAGATGGCAGGCTTGTTTTTATCTACTCTGAGGACTTTACTGTCCTTGGTGGCTCAATATCAGAAGTAAGCTCTCAGAAAATTTGTAAGGTTATGGAGCTAGCTCTTAAAAAGGGAGCGCCTGTAATTGGCTTAAATGACTCCGGTGGGGCACGCATTCAAGAGGGGGTTATGTGCCTCGGTGGTGTAGGTGATATGCTCCTGCGCAATACCCTGTGTTCAGGGGTTATCCCACAACTATCGATAATAGCTGGTCCATGCGCCGGCGGGGCAGTCTATTGCCCAGCCATAACCGATTTCGTCTTCATGGTGAAGGGTATAAGCCAGATGTATATTACCGGTCCCGATGTGGTTAGGGCAGTTACTGGTGAGCAGGTTAGCTATGAGGAGCTAGGTGGAGCTATGACTCATGCTCAAAAGAGTGGTGTTGCCCACTTTGTGGCTGAGGATGAGCCACAGTGTCTCCAGATGGTGCGTCGGCTGTTGAGCTTCCTCCCCCAGAATAATATGGAGGATCCACCCACAGTAGAGCCTAATGACGACCCAGCCAGGACAGACGAAAGCTTACTTAATCTCATCCCCAACGACCCCAATGATGCTTATAATATGAAGGAACTTATCCTTAGCGTGGTAGACAATGGCGACTTCATGGAGGTGCACCAGCATTTTGCCCCTAACCTTATTGTCGGTTTTGCTCGATTGAGTGGCAAGCCAGTGGGGATTGTGGCTCAACAGCCAGCTTACTTAGCTGGGGTTATTGATATTGACGCTGCAATTAAAGGGGCTAGATTCATCCGCTTCTGTGATGCTTTTAATATTCCCTTGGTCAGCTTGGTTGATGTCCCTGGATTTATGCCCGGCATCCATCAGGAGCACAGCGGCATCATCAGAAACGGTGCCAAGTTCATCTATGCCTATGCCGAAGCCACTGTGCCTAAGGTTACTGTTATCACCCGCAAGGCTTATGGGGGAGCCTACATTGTGATGAGCTCAAAGCACCTCCGCGGGGATATTAATTACGCCTGGCCCACCGGAGAGATTGCTGTCATGGGACCAGAAGGAGCGGTGAATATTATATTCAGAAAAAATATAGCCGAATCAGCTAACCCTGATGAGACACGGGGGGAACTAGTGAGTGAGTATAGAGAAAAATTCGCTGACCCTTATACCGCTGCTTCCCGGGGTTATATTGATGATGTTATCGACCCTAGGGTAACGCGTCCCAAGCTGATTAGGGCGCTGGAGATACTTGAGAACCCCACTGATAGCTCTCCCCCGCGTAAAAAGCACGGGAATATTCCGTTATAAGGCGGTAAGGGGGAGAATATGGAGGATAAAAGGAAGTTAATAGCCGCCATTATGGGTGCTGTGAACTCTTATATCCAGATGGAACAGCAACCCCCTTCAAAAGCTCCTCAGGTTAAGCCTCAGCCGAAAGTTAGGCGGTGGAATATTTTCAGACGAAGGGGCTAAATGAAAACATGAAAGACTTAAATATTAATTCAACTACAAATGGCGACCTTAAAGGAACAGGCTAAATGGATATGGCGAAGAACCCCGTAAAAATCACAGATGTTACCTTCCGTGACGGACATCAATCGTCGCTGGCTACACGAATGCGAACCGAGGATATGGAAGGCATTGCCGAGGAAATGAATAAAGCTCGGTTTTACTCTATGGAGGTCTGGGGTGGGGCTACCTTTGATGTTCCGACTAGATTCTTGAATGAGGACCCCTGGGAAAGACCACGCATCCTGAAGAAGCTGATGCCTGATACCCCTCTTCAGATGCTGCTCAGAGGGCAAAACCTGGTAGGTTATCGTAACTATGCTGATGATGTGGTTACCGCTTTTGTGCATCACGCTGCTGAAGTGGGTATTGATATCTTCAGGGTATTTGATGCTGTCAACGATGAGCGTAATTTTGAGACCTGCCTCAAGGCAATTAAGGAATGTGGTAAGCATGCCCAGCTTACACTATGCTACTCTCTCACCGAGCCAAAGCTGGGGGGTCCTGTATATAACATTGATTATTATGTTAGTAAGGCGATTATCCTTCAAGATATGGGAGCCGATAGCCTGTGCATAAAGGACATGGCTGGTCTCATGGCTCCAGATGATGCCTATGAGCTGATTAAGGCACTCAAGCAGGTATTAAAGATACCGGTAGATCTGCACACCCACTACACTAGCGGTATGGCATCTATGAGTTGCCTTAAGGCTATTGAGGCTGGAGTAGACATTATAGATACCGCTTTGGCTCCCTTTGCCCTGCGCTCATCGCACCCTGCCATTGAGCCTATTGTAGTTGCTCTTCAGGGAACTCCCAGAGATACCGGGCTTGATTTGGCTCACCTGTTCAAGCTAGGTCAGTATATTGAATCTATAACCCCTAAGTATCGGGAATTTCTGGATACTACTAGAATGGCAGTTATTGATACTGGGGTGCTGATGCACCAAGTTCCTGGTGGCATGACTACTAACCTGGTAATGCAGCTACGAGAGGCTGATGCCCTGGATAGGATTGATGAGGTATATGAGGAATTGCCACGAGTTCGAAAAGAGCTGGGCTACCCACCATTGGTTACCCCCACCAGTCAGATTGTGGGCATTCAAGCTGTCCAGAATGTCCTCTTTGGTAGATATAAAATGATATCGGGTCAGGTAAAAGATTATGTTTACGGACTGTATGGTAAACCCCCAGCCCCCGTTGACCCACAGGTTCAGAAAATAGTACTTAACGGCTATGAACGAGGAGAGACACCTATTACCTGTCGAGCCGCTGATATACTTGAGCCAGAGCTAGACAAAGCTTATGAAGATACCCGGGGTATTGCTCAGGATATTGGTGATGTGCTCACCTACGCCCTCTATCCCACCACAGGAATGCGATTCCTAAGGTGGAAGTATGGTTTGGAAACCCCACCCCCCGAAGTAAAGCCAAAGACCATGGAGGATGTAAAGCGTGAAGAGGAACTCATCGCCAAGGCAAAGGCTGGCAAGCTAGTAGAGATACCCCCCAAGGGGGCTAATGTCAGAACATTTAATGTCTATGTTGGCGATGAGGTTTATAGTGTTGGTGTGGAAGCGGTCGGTGCTCCCCCGCTGTCGGCTTTAGCCGATACTCCCGCTGTGGCTACGCCAGTTGAACCAGTGACTGCTCCCCCTGTGGCTCCGCCGGTTGAGCCAGTAGATGAAAGAGCACCACCAGAGGTGGTTGAGGTTGAAGAGACGACAATTGTTGCCCCCATGCCGGGTATAATAATACGCTATGAGGTGAAGGTAGGCGACGAGGTCAAAGATGGTGATGCTGTGGTTATTCTGGAAGCAATGAAAATGGCTAATGCACTGACTAGCCCAGTTAGCGGGAAGGTTAACGCGATAAATTTTAAGAGTGGCGACCGTGTAGCTAGAAATGATGTCCTGGCTGTAATCGGTTAGCTATTAATTAAGCAGAGTGAGCGCCAGGCTACCGTGGGAAAAACATTAGCTGAGAAGATACTGAGCCAGAAGTCAGGAAGTGATGCCCTGGCAGAAAGTATTGTGGTGGCTGAGGTAGACCTGGTTTTCGCCCAGGATACTACCGGACCACTGACAATAAGGCAATTTCAGACGAGTGGGTTTGAGCATCTAGCTAACCCAAACAAAACTGCCTTATTCCTTGACCACGCTGCTCCCAGTCCTAATTATGGATTGTCTTCTGATCATATACTCCTACGCCGCTTTGCTCAACAAACTAGCTGTCTTATCTTTGATGTTGGCGATGGCATTTGCCACCAGTTGGTAGCTGAATCTCTAGCTAAGCCAGGTGATATAATTATTGGCGCCGATTCTCATACGGTAACTGCTGGTGGTCTTGGTGCTTTTGCCACCGGGATGGGCTCTTCTGATATAGCTATTGCCTTCGGTCTGGGTAAGACTTGGTTCCGAGTCCCGGAAAGTATAAAGGTAGTAGTTACAGGTAATTTCCCTGGAGGTGTCTATGCTAAAGACCTTATTCTTCACCTTATCGGAAACATTGGAGCCAATGGAGCTACCTATAAAGCACTAGAATTTAGCGGTGATACCGTGGACAGTATGGCTATGTCGCAGCGTTTTACCATAGCTAACATGGCAGTGGAGGCTGGGGCTAAGGCAGGGCTTTTCGCCGCCGATAACATAACCAAAGACTATCTAATCTCACAAGGGCGTGGTAACCACTACCAATCAGTCTTCCCTGATGCCGATGCTACCTATGAACAAACCATCAATATTGATGTGGCTGAGCTTGAGCCCACGATATCTAAACCCCACACCGTAGATAATATTGTCCTGGCAAGAGAGCTTAAGGGGACCGAAATCCAACAGGTATTTCTTGGCACCTGCACTAATGGACGTCTGGAAGACCTGGCTATAGCAGCTAATATTTTGAAAGGAAAGAAATGCCACCCTGAAACCAGACTTATAGTTGCCCCGGCTTCACGGCAGGTTCTACTAGCTGCTATTAAGGCAGGCTATATCCAAAAACTAATTAAGGCTGGAGCTGTTATCTTACCACCTGGCTGTGGGGCTTGCCTTGGTCTTCATCAGGGAGTGCTGGGGGATGGGGAATCCTGCCTATCCACAGCTAACCGAAATTTTAGGGGACGGATGGGTAATCCACGAGCCTTCATCTATCTGGGCAGCCCGGCTACGGCGGCCGCTACCGCTATCACCGGTAAAATCACTGACCCCAGAGAGGTAGTTTAGACTTTAAAAAGAAGAATACAATCCATGAATAATTTAGATGCCAATATGAAAGATGTTTCCCTAAGAGGGGTAATATAGATGCTTACTGGAAGAGCCTTCAAATTCGGCGACAATATCTCAACCGACCATATTACACCGGGGCGCCTGGCTCATTTAAGAAGTAACCTCCCTGAGCTGGCAAAGCATGTTATGGAAGATGCTGACCCTACCTTTGCCTCCAGGGTAACCCTAGGGGATTTCATTGTGGCCGGTGCTAACTTTGGGCTCGGCTCTAGTCGAGAGCATGCCCCGCTGGTTATCAATATGGTTGGGGTAAGTGCTATATTGGCTAAATCAGTAGCCCGGATCTTCTTTAGAAACGCTATCAATCTAGGGCTACCGGTATTGATATGCGATACTGATAAGATTAACGATGGAGATAAGCTAGAGGTAGACCTGATAGCAGGCACAGTTAACGACATAACCAATGGCAACCGACTAACTTTTAGTCAAATCCCTGAGGTAATGCTCTGTATTCTTGGCGAAGGTGGGCTTATCCCCTATATTAAGAAATATGGCGATTTTAGACTATAACTTGTAAACTGTTGAAGGAGGCATCTAGTGACTCATAAAGTCACACTCATCCCCGGTGATGGGATAGGGCCTGAGGTTACCGAAGCTACTAAAAGGGTTTTGGAAGCGACCGGAATCGCCTTTCGCTGGGATTTGGCTTATGCTGGCGCTGATGTCCAGGATGAGTTTGGCACACCTCTCCCTGCCTACGTATTTGAGTCCATTAGAAAGAACAAGGTTGCCCTTAAGGGACCAGTTACTACACCTGTAGGCTCAGGCTTTAGAAGTGTAAATGTAGCTCTGCGTAAGGGGCTAGACCTTTATGCTTGTCTCCGTCCCTGCAAAACCTACCCTGGGGCTCCCACTCTATACAAAGATGTGGATATTGTAGTGGTGAGAGAAAATACTGAAGACCTTTACAGTGGTATTGAGTTTGAGGAGGGAACTCCTGAAGCAGCAAGGCTCATAGAGTTACTTCTAGAGACGAAGGGAGAGGTAGTCAGGAAGGACTCGGGTTTTAGTATAAAATCAATCTCGGATTCATGCAGCCGAAGGATTGTCAGGTTCGCCTTTGATTACGCCCGAGCTCATCAAAGGAAAAAAGTAACCGCAGTGCACAAAGCCAATATTATGAAATTCTCAGATGGATTGTTCCTGGCTGTTGCCAGAGAAGTTGCTAAAGAATATCCTGACATTGAATTTGAGGATAGACTTGTAGATAACATGACCATGCAACTGGTGAAAAGAGCGCAACAGTTTGATGTGATAGTGGCTCCTAATCTTTACGGCGACATAATCTCTGACTTGTGTGCCGGACTGGTGGGTGGACTGGGGTTAGCCCCCGGAGCTAATTTGGGCGATGACATGGCTGTCTTCGAACCAACCCACGGTAGTGCTCCTAAGTATGCTGGCAAAAATAAGGTCAATCCTATGGCAATGATGCTCTCTGGAGTAATGGTGCTCAACCACCTGGGTGAGACAGAAGCGGCTGATAGGCTGGAAAAAGCCATAGCTGAGGTTATCGCCGAGGGGAAGAATGTTACCTATGATATGAAGACTAATATACCCAATGCCCAATTAGTAGGCACTTCACAGGTAGCCGATGCCGTGATTGAGAAACTAGAAAAGTCAAGCAATACCTAAGGAGAGTTGAAGAGAGGCGAATACGGGGTAAAATCTTCTCTTACATAACTAATTTCCCTTATAAGGGGTAGATTGAAGGGGCGTTAGCCCCTTCGGTAACCATAACTCCCTCTCCTCTTGATAAGGGGAAGTCGCAGACTCGACTCGGAGAGGGGATACAGGGGATAGGGTTACCTGATAAAAACTTAAAGGAGGTAGGTTGCTAAGAAAAAAAATAAGCGTTATCGGTGCTGGAAGTGTCGGTGCCGCCTGCGTCCGGCGATTGGTTGAGAGAGACTATGCGGATATAATCCTGATGGATATTATTCAAGGTCTGCCTCAAGGTAAGGCGCTGGATATTCTAGAGTCAGCACCTATCCTCAACTTTAACTCTCACCTTATTGGAACCAATAGCTACCAGGAAACAGCTAACTCGGATGTGGTAATCATTACCTCTGGCTCTGGAAGAAAACCAGGTATGACTCGTGATGAGCTGCTGCTAGCTAATATGAAGATTATCACCGAGGTTACTCGCAATGTAGTAAGCCACTCTCCCAATTGCATTATCATTATGGTTACCAATCCGGTAGATGCTATGACCCATTTAGCTATCCATACCAGTCAATTTTCCCGAAATAGAGTTTTTGGCTTATCTGGCGTCCTAGATAGCGCCCGGCTTAGCAGCTTCATCGCTGCTGAGCTTAAGGTATCGGTAAAAGATGTATCCGCCTGTGTTCTGGGGCAACACGGTAGCAATATGGTTATTATCCCCAGGCTATCTACAGTTAGTGGCGTACCGATAACTAAGCTGCTGCCCCGAGAAACTATTGAGAGACTGGAGGCGCGCACCATAAGTGGTGGAGAGGAGATTGTAAACTTACTCAAAACTGGCAGTGCCTTCTATGCTCCATCAGCCGCTGTTGCCCAGATGGTGGAGGCCATAATTTTAGACAAGAAAGAAGTCTTGCCCTGTGCTACTTACCTAGAGGGTGAATATGGAATTAAAGACAGTGTCATCGGCGTCCCGGTCAAGCTGGGCAGAAGTGGCATTGAGGAAATAATAGAGCTAGAGCTGACTATGGAAGAAAAGCAAGTCTTAGCCACTTCGGCTGAGGCAGTGCGGGAGCTTATTAATATTATGAAAGGGGGAAGTAAGTGAAGTTGATGGCTGTCATAGTAGCTTCACTAGCCTTTGGCTTTTTTATCCTGTGCCCCAAGATGGTAGGTATGGCTTCAGTCATTGCCAATATTAAAGAGGTTAATCCCTGGCTGACAGTTGTTCTCGGGGCAGTAATAGCTATACCCTTGATGCCATTACTGTATTTGGTGTTTTAAAAAGTTCGGCGCTGGCTACGCAATAGGATTAGCCGTCATAACTGATATAGCTGCCGCCTTAGTTATTGGAGCCTATAGCTGGAAATCGTCGGTAGGTATAATCATTATAGCCGCATTTGTCTGGGCAGGGATAGTGGTTGCTAATTTGGTTACCAAGGCAATATCTTAACAGATGAAGTCACCCACAAAGGGTAGAGTGAAGGGGCGGAGCCCCTTCTAAAATAATGGTTCCCCTTCTCCTTATCAAGGGGAAGGCGCAGACTCGCCTTGCGTAGCTCGACAGAGTCGCAGTCTGGTGACCTTTGGCTAGATTTTGAGAGGGGATAAAGGGGATGGGGTTACCAAATAAGAACCTAATGAGGTGAGGTAGATAACGCCAAATGAGAGAGATTGAAGTAAGCGCTATTAATCAGGCGGTAGCCCAGCTTTGTCAGCAGGCAAATTTTGAGTTGGGTGAGGATGTATTATCAGCGCTTAGGCAGGCGCAGCAGTCCGAGGAATCTCCATTGGGAAGAGAGGTTTTAAGCCAGCTTATGGAAAATGCCCGGATTGCTAGCCAAGAGCAACTTCCCTTATGTCAGGACTGTGGCACAGTAGTGGTGTTCCTTGAAATAGGTCAGGAAACTCATATTACTGGTGGTAACCTGTATGCTGCCGTAGAGGAGGGAGTGCGCCTGGGCTATACTCAAGGCTACCTGCGCAAATCCATAGTCAGCCAGCCCTTCTCTGCCAGAATAAATACCAAGGATAATACCCCTCCCGTTATTCATACTGAAATAGTTCCTGGTGACCAGCTAAGGATTGCTGTTATGCCTAAAGGAAGCGGGGCTGAGAATATGAGCAAAGTGGTTATGCTCAAGCCAGGTGACGGTAGGCAAGGCATCATTAACCTGGTAGTAAAGACTATTGATGAGGCAGGAGGCAATCCCTGTCCGCCGCTAATTATGGGTCTCGGCATAGGCGGTACAGCAGAAAAGGCAATGCTCCTGGCTAAGAAGGCATTACTCCGTCCGTTAGCTAAACCGAGCCCTGACTCTGAAATCGCTGAGCTTGAGAAAGAGATTCTAGCTCGTATTAATGCTCTGGGTATTGGACCGCTGGGCTTTGGCGGTAGAATTACTGCTTTGGCAGTACACGCTGAGGTTATGCCTACCCATATTGCCAGCCTACCGGTAGCCATCAATCTCCAGTGCCACAGCGCTCGCCACCGAGAGACATTACTATAAAGGGGGTGAGGTAGATAAACATTACGTCACCAATTGAGGCTGAAATAATAGATAAACTAAAGGTAGGCACCAGGGTTTTTATTTCTGGGGTTATCTATACCGCTCGTGATGCCGCTCACTGTAGGCTTATTCAAGCCCTGGATAAGGGTGATAAGTTACCCTTTGGCCTTAACCGACAAACATTGTATTATATGGGACCATCCCCTGCGAAACCGGGGCAGATTATTGGCTCAGCCGGTCCCACTACCAGTAGTCGTATGGACATATACACCCCGCGCCTTATTGCTGCCGGGCTCAGAGCTATGATTGGTAAAGGCAACCGCTCACCAGCAGTAAAAGAAGCTATAAAGAAGTATAAGGCTGTTTATTTCGCCACCATAGGTGGCGCCGGCGCTTTACTAGCTCAATCTATTAAAGGTGTAGAGGTTATAGCCTATGAAGATTTAGGCACCGAGGCTATCTTGCGGCTTAATGTTGATAACTTCCCAGCTATTGTCGCCAATGATATTTATGGGGAAGACCTGTTTGACCAGGGTAAAGCCAGATACCAAAGGAGGAAATAAGGGATGGATTGTATTTTCTGTCAAATTGTAGCTGGCACGGTGCCCAGTGAAATCATTTACCAGGATGACGAAGTAATTGCCTTCCCTGATATTAGTCCCCAGGCGCCTATACACCTGATAATTATCCCCAAGAAGCACATTCCTTCCCTTGCCCATCTGTCTGAAGCCGAGTCTCGGCTAATGGGGCATATGGTAAGTATTGCCAATCAACTGGCAAAAAGGGAAGGTATTTTCGAAAGTGGATATCGCCTAGTGATAAACTGTGGTAAGCAAGGGGGACAGTTAGTGCCTCATCTCCACATGCATCTTCTTGGCGGTCGCAAGCTCCCAAATGCGCTGGGCTAACTAGTCCGTTAGCAAGGTGAGCAAACTAAGCTCCATAAACACGCACCACTATGCCTAGGCAAAATAACAGGCATCCAAAAAGTTAGGTTTCCAGTCTAAGCTTCTTCCCCAAGTGATGAAAGAAGGGCTGCCTGTTTAACTAAAAAATATAGATCGGTAGCACTAAAACCCAGATACAAAGGCAGGCAAGTTGAAGATAACCCCAAAGAGCATAGTTTAGTAGAACAGCCAATCCCACAAAGCCTAGGAAGAATGTAAAACCCGCAATAACCACACTCCGCCTCATGGTTCTCATTACACTTTCTTGCCGGAAACATCGCAATATGGGGAATATTATAAAGATAAAGCTTGGTGTTTAGCAGGGTAAATAGCTATTGAGTTTTGAGATATGCTAAGAAGATAAGCAGCCCAGCGATGCTCTTGGCATCACAGATGCTGTCGGATGTAATAAGACTGGAAATCTGGCTAATCGGCACCCGGGTTAACCTAATATTCTCGGTATCCTCGGCATATGATTGGCTAGGAATAAGGTCGGTAGCTAGGTAAAGGTAAAGGTATTCAGTGCAATAACCTGGTGTGGAGTAAAAACCACCTAGCCTTTCCACCTTTCTGGGCAGGTAGCCCGTTTCCTCGCTTAACTCACGTCTAACAGTGGCCACCGGGTCTTCACCAAGCTCAATGCCACCAGCTGGTATTTCCAGCAGCTCCTTCTCTACTGGCTTGCGAAATTGATTAACTAGTAACACATTGTCATTATCATCAATAGCGATAATAGCCACACAATCGCTATGCTCCACAATCTCTCGCCTGGTTTTTCTGCCACTGGGCATTTCCACAGTGTCAACTCGTAGCTTTACCGCTCGTCCCTCATAGATAAGTTGGCTGGATAGTGTCTTTTCCTTATCCAAGTTAGACTTCCTCTAAGTGGTAGGTAAGAGCTACCTCATCACAATTGGGGAATTTGGGGCAGCGGTAGCACTCCCCCCAGACCTTGTGTGGCAACTCCGCTTTATCTATCTGGGAAAAGCCAACCTTCTCAAAGAAGGCTGATTTATAGGTTAAGCAAAAAACAGTGGGAATACCAAGCTCCCTAGCCTCCTTGAGACAGGCTTCCACTAGTCGAGCCCCAATTCCCTGCTCCTGGCTATCCTTAGCTACAGCCAGTGACTTTATCTCAGCTAAGTCCGACCAGCTAACATGCAATGCGACACAAGCAACCACCCGCTCACCCTGTCTAACTACAAAGTAATCCCTGATATTTTCATATATCTCGCTCAACGAGCGAGCCAGCATTTCACCCTTATCAGCAAAATGATTGATTAACCGATGCATCTGGGGTGCATCTCTGATTTTGGCTCTTTCTGCAGGATTCAAATTATTGTTTTCCTTTCAACCTTTGCTCCAGAGAGCTATAGAAAGAGGTTTTGGGATGAGTCCTCAAGAATCGAACTGTATTAAAGCTAAGCTTAACTGTAATAACGGCGCCACTTGACAGGGGTAAATTAATATGACCGTCAATGCTCACTGTTGCCTGATGAGCGGTGCTAATGCGTAGCTTAACTACGGCTGTGGAGGGTAATACTAAAGTGTATGCTGGACTAAGATGAGGCACTATTGGTAATAGAAGGAATTCTTTAGCCTGTGGATGTAGGATAGGTCCGCCAGCGGCCAGTGAGTAGCCAGTGCTGCCAGTGGCTGTAGCCACAATTACTCCGTCAGCTTTATAGGTAGTCAGTGGCTCATTATCAATGCTGGCTTCTGTATAGACTACCCGAGCTATTGCTCCCCGAGACACCACCACATCATTTAAGGCATAAAATATACGAGGTGGCTCCTGGTCGGTGGGAGAAAGCTCTGCCTCAAGCATAGCTCTCTCATCAGTCCAACCCTCCCCAGCCAACAAGACAGGGAGCTTATCCCTAGCTTCATCGGCACTGAGTTCGGTCATAAATCCTAGCTTGCCCAAATTTATACCAGTAATGGGGGTTTGGACAGGAACTACCGCCTGAGCTGCCCGCAGAATAGTGCCATCACCACCGATACTAAGAATCAAATCGGTATCATTTGCCTGAGCCCTGGACTCCTCTCCTTCCCAAGCAGAACACAGCCAGGTAGAAACACCGCTCGAGCTTAGGAACTCTTGCAGTTCCTTAGCCAGGGTATAGGCAGCTTCAATCATAGGGTGATAGAGAATGCCAACTCTTTTCACAACGATAAGCCGCTTTCTAAACAGAAGACCACTTGAGGTAAATGAAGTGTAGCATTGGCATCTTGAGGTGTCAAGATTAATCTCAAGGCTTGCATTTGCTAGGGAAAGTACAAGTGACTATAATATGAAAATATGGAGGCATTAGGGTGAGAGTTATTCTATATATGGGAAAGGGAGGGGTAGGAAAAACCACAGTTGCTGCTGCCTCTGCCTTGCGTTCAGCAGAGCTGGGTTACAAAACCATAATCCTCAGTACCGATAGTGCTCATAGCCTAGCTGATTCCTTTGACCTTACCCTTGGAGATGAACCCCGACCTATCATTGCTAACCTTTGGGGACAGGAACCAAAAATATTACACACCTTAGAAACTCGCTGGGGCATTATCCAGGAGTGGATGTCAGCTCTCTTGGTTTGGCGAGGGATGAAGGAAGTAGTGGCTGATGAGATGGCCATTCTTCCCGGAATGGAGGAATTGGCAAACCTGTTGTATATTGTTGACTACTGTCGGAGCGAGCAATATGAAGTCATTATCGTGGATTGTGCTCCCACGGGGGAAACATTGCGCTTCCTTGCTTTCCCTGAGGTATTACACTGGTGGATGGCAAAGATGTTTCCCATTGGTCGTAGGGCAGCTAGTGTTGTGCACCCCTTTGTCAAAGCACTAACAAACATACCCATGCCCGATGACGAGATCTTTGCCTCAGCGCAGAACTTATACTCTGAACTTAATGAAATACGGGCTATCCTCGGCAATCAAGATGTGACCACAGTGCGCCTAGTGGTCAACCCTGAGAAGATGGTAATCAAGGAAGCACAGCGCACCTTTACCTATCTTAACCTCTATGGTTATCTCACCGACCTAATTATCTGTAATCGTTTCATCCCCGATAAAGTAGCTGACCAGTATTTCAACTTTTGGAAAGAGAGCCAGAACAAATATTATGGGGTGATTGAGGAGTGCTTTGCTCCCATTCCCATCTCCACCATACCCCTTCTTGACCGGGAGGTGGTAGGCATTCCCATGCTTAAAGTTATAGCTGATGCCCTCTACCAGGAAGACGACCCCACCAGGCTTTTCTTTCAGGGGCAGGTTCAAGATTTGCACAAAGAGGATACACATTACATTCTTACCTTGGCTCTCCCTCTCATTGAAAGGGGAGACATTTCTCTGATGCAGAGTGGTGATGAACTCATCATTCGGGTAGGAAACTACAAACGGAATATACTTCTCCCCCATACCCTGGTTGGTTTAACTGCTACCAAAGCCAGATTTGAAGAGGGTAAGCTAAGAATCCGGTTTGACCAACAGAAAGGAGGTGAAAACCATGGCTGAAAAGGTTTTTGAAATTGAGTATCACCCAGGAGAGGAAGTAGTATTGCACTTCAAAACGCCAATACTCTCCATTGTGCCTGAGGCAAGCAGGGGTCATTTCAGAACAGCCCACAAAGAAGCGCTATTAGCCCTTCGCAGCTTGCTTGACAAGGCAATAGAGCGGGCTGAGGAAACCGAAAAGACTGAAGCCAAGGAGAGAACCAAAATAGAGGTTGAGTGAGTAAAAAGCAAACTCTTAACTTACTAACCTTACTTCCTTTTCTGGTTCATCGTCAGCCTGATTGTACCAGGAGGAGAACCAAACCGACGCCGAGCATAAGGATACTAATTCCCAATAAGATATACAGGGTGCGAAGGCGTTGGTTCATTTCTTTCTCCTTTGCCTTCTACCCGCTACCCTTATCATCAGCAATCTTCATCAGTTGTTTTATCGCCCTGCCTGACTTAAACCTATTTAGATTAACAAACCCCCTGGTTCTATTCATTAGTTACTTATCCTCATTGCCTGTCTGAGTGTCCCCTTGCGGTAATTCTTCAACACGAGTTTCTCCTTTAAGGAGTTCTAACCTGCCGCTGAGCCTGGTTAATTTAGTTTCAGCCTCGGTATGCTTTTTGGCAGCATTAGAAATGTGCCTGCCTATTAGCTCGTAATCCTCCTGAAAATCCTGAAGTTCACCCTTGAGGCGTTCCAACTGTCCGACTATTTCCCGGGCGAATTTTTCAACTTGTAATCCATTCAGCCCAAGTACAATGGCTTGCAAGTAAGCATAAAAGGTATTTGGTGATACTATAAATACCCTCTTCTGACGACAATACGAATATATGTCACTTTCTTGGCTGGGTTGGGAACCCCGGACAACCGTTTCGTAATACAGATTTTCGGCAGGAATATATAGTAGGGCAAAGTCAAATGTGCCTTCATCAGGCTGAATATACTGGCTCACATCGTCAATATGCTTCTTAATGGTACGGGTGAATTGCCTCCGTAAGCGAATTTGCTCCTCTTGAGATTGGGTCGTAACCATTCTTTCAAAGTCCTCTAGGGGGAATGGAAACTTAGCATCAATAGGGACTAAATTTTCACCAATTCGCAGCACTGCGTCCACAATTTTACCGTTTTGAAATCTGTATTGTAAATGATAAGAGCCTGAGAAATGATTCATCAGCAGAGTCTCCAGTCCAACTTCACCAAATTCACCCCTGAACTTGGGGGCGCGCAGCGCCTCTTGTAAGCTGGAAATGCTCTTGCTCGCCTCCTCAATATCCTTTGTTCTTTTGGTCAATTCGCCTAACCGCTCTCGTAGGTCGCCAAAAACTCCCACGCTACCCGCTACCTTTTCTTCCACTATCTTGGATAAAGTCTCACCCTGCTCTTTCCACCTCTGCCGTCCTCGAAGCCTATCCCAAGCAAAGAAACCGACCAGAACCACTAGAAGAACAATAATCGCAATTTCCACTGTTATCTCCAAGTGCTCATCCCTGGGCTTCCTAGCAATTACCTAACTCAATTATACACCATCAATCAACTAGGAAAGAAGCTTTTCAAAGGGTAGCTCTCGATTACAACCAGAATCCTTCAGATGGCTGAGGGTGAACACTCAGATAGTACCTTCGGGTCTGCTAAGATAGCTTATACCAGGATTTGGATCTAAACGGTTGTAAAAGGGAATCTTAGAAGAAGAGACGGTAATAATATAAGGTTAACATTCTCATTTTACATTGGAACTAGTGCTTAACAAAGATAGCTATCCGCTCACCAAACTGCCTACACTCAGCGATGCAATCCTTATCGGGCGCTTCAATTGAAACTGCTCCAGAGAAACCCAATTGGTGACCGACTATCACCATCCCATGCCATAACATAGCCTGGATAAGGGAAAGCAGGGTCATCTGACTTCCGCCAGCTACATCCGCACAAGAGGTAAAAGCAGCGCCAATCTTATCCTTTAGTTCGCCAGGTTGGTTAGGCCAGATTTTAGTGGATTTGTCAATAAACGCTTTCATCTTGTTAGACACGGTGCCGAAGTAGGTTGGTGAACCCAGAATTATCGCATCAGCAGCAATAAGGTCATCTAAGCTTGTATTATCCACGCTCTTAACCTCAACATCGAGCCCAGCATTCTTTATCCCCTCACCAATAGCTATTGCCATCTTTTTAGTATGACCTGTTGCAGAGTGATAGACCACTAACGCCTTGGACATGCAGCACCTCCAATACTTAATTCTGTTATTGACTATAATATATGATAAATCAGATAGCATACGAAAGGGATACTAGAGGGAAAACTAAAATTTGAACATCTTAGCTGCTAGCTCGGCTAGCTTCATTACGAAGCCGGGGATAACTCCAAGTAGTAAGACGCCCAGACAGGAGATGGATAGAGCTATCCTCAGGGCTCCGGAGGAGAGCACCTTTTCCTCAGAAGCTGGCTCACCAAGCCACATTACCTTCACCACCCGGAGATAGTAATACGCGGATATTACGCTATTTATTACGGCAATAACTACTAACCACAGCAATCCATGCTGTACCGCCCCGCTGAAGATGTAGAACTTTGCCATAAATCCAGCGGCTGGTGGCATGCCAATAAGGGAAATAAGACACAGAGTCAAGGCTAAAGCCAGTAGCGGTGCCCGCTTACCCATGCCAGAATAGTCGTTAATAATATCGCTATTGACCTTGTTGGAGATAGCAATAATGGCAATAAAAGCGCCCAGGTTGGCAAATGCATAGCCGGCTAAGAAGAATAGAATAGTGCTACGTCCCAGAGCATCAGTCGCTGGAGAAGCCCCCATAGCAGCCAGTCCCACCATAAGGTAGCCCGCTTGAGCTATACTGGAGTAACCTAGCATACGCTTGATGTTGGTCTGGGGGAGAGCGGCTATATTACCCAGGGTCATACCTATAACGGCAAGCACAGCGAAGATTAACCCCCAATCCAGACTCAGCCATTGTGGTAAGCCAAAGGCAGAGTAGAAAACCCGCAATATAATGGCAAAGCCAGCAGCCTTGCTAGCCACCGAGAGATAGGCAGTTATTGGGGTCGGTGCTCCTTCATAAACATCAGGCACCCACATCTGGAAGGGGACAGCGGCAATCTTGAAGCCAAAGCCAGCTATGAGCAACACTATGCCCAAAATAAGTCCCGGGCTAGACAGAATACCTGATAAAGACATAGCCTGGATAACCTGGGCAATTTCCCCTAGCTGTGTCTTGCCGGTAAAACCAAAAACTAGTGCCATGCCATAAAGCAGTACCGCCGAGGCTATGGCACCAAGCAGCAGGTATTTGAGTGAAGCCTCACTTGACTTTTGGTCTTTGAGAAAGCCAACTAGAACATATAAAGATATGCTGGTCAGCTCTAAGGCAATATAAATAGAAATTAGCTCGGCGGTAGCCGCCATTAGCATCATGCCCAGAGCTGCTAGAAGCACCAGAGCATAGTATTCACCCTGAAAGCGAGTAAACTTGGATACATAATCTACAGAGGCGAGAATAACCAGGGCGGCAATACCTAGAAATAATAGCTTGAAGAATAGGGCAAAGTTATCCACCGCCAACATATTATTGAAGATAGCCTGAGAGCTGCCTCCCCACATAGCCAGGGTGAAACCAGCCGATACCACCAACCCAGCTATGCCGACCACTGCCAGCAGCCCCTTCCGCTGAATAAAGAGGTCGAGCAAGATTACCGCTATAGCGCAGGCAAGCAAGCTCAGCTCTGGTATAAATAGCTCAAGATTCAACAGCTTACTCCTTTAAGCACCAGCTTTACCCACCTAATAAGCCCACTATGGGCGAGATACCGAGCTTAATAATATCGGTCAAAATTGCCGGATAGATACCTATCAGCATAATTAACGCAACGAAGGCAAACATATAAACCTTTTCCATGGTGTTGGCATCCTTCACTCCATTATATTGTTCTAATACTGGACCATAGAATGTACGTTGTAACATCCATAGGATATAACCAGCGGCTAGGACAACACCCAGCACTGCCAGGATAGTGTAGACCTGAATGCCGCTAACAACGGTACTGGAAAAGCTGCCGACAAACACTAGGAACTCAGCGGCAAAGCCACTAGTGGTTGGCAATCCCAAGGCACCCAAACCGGCTATGGAGAAGACGATGGCTATAACTGGCATCTGCCGAGCCAGACCACCAAGCTTCTTGAGGTCGCGCTCTTCCACATTGTGTATGACCAGTCCAGCCATGGCAAACAGGAGTCCTGTAATAACACCGTGACTGACCATCTGCAGAGCAGCTCCAGTTAGGCTCACCTGACCCAGAGCAAAGACACCGAGTAGCACAAAGCCCATATGACTGACGCTACTATATGCAATCAGCCTCTTCAGGTCGGTCTGTCTCAGAGTTAATGCTGCCCCATAGAGTACACTGATTACAGCTAATGTTAACAAGATAGGAGCATAAGCTTTTGCGGTCTCAGGGAAGATACTTACGCAGATTCGAATCATCCCGTAACCGCCCATCTTAATTAGTGCCCCAGCTAGCATCACGCTCCCCGCTGTCGGGGCATCAGTATGGGCATCAGGCAGCCAGGTATGTAGTGGAACTACGGGCAGCTTAACGGCAAAGCCAATTAAGAGAAGGAAGAAGATAGCCACCACCGGGATTACTGCTGTAAATGATGCAATCCCGGTCTGGGCAATTTCTACCATACTCAAACTGCCTGTGGTGAAATAGAGGCTAATGATGCCAGCCAGCATCATAGCACTGCCAAATAAAGTATAAATAACATACTTTATCGCTGAGTATTCCTTTCTGCCCGTTCCCCAGATAGAGATTAAGAAGTACATAGGGATAACCTCTATCTCCCAGAAGATGAAGAATAGCAGCAGATCAAGGGAGCAGAACACCCCCAGGATACTTGTCTCCAGAAGCAGTAACCAGGCAAAGTATTCACGAACTCTGAGGTTAATCTTCCACGAGATGAGAACCACCATAAAACCCAGGAAGGCGGTCAATACTATCAGTGGCAGGCTCAAGCCATCAACCCCTAAATGGTAGTAAGCATTGATGGCGGGAATCCATAACAGCTTTTCCTCAAATTGAATTATTCCCGCCCCCAGTGAACTATCGAAATTGCAGAAGAGAAAGAGGGCTAAACCTAGAGGAATAAGAGTAAAGATAGCCGCGATGCGCTTAATCACACGGTCTGATAGACCAGGTATAAACGCAATCAGAATTGCACCTGCCACCGGTAGAAAGATTATCGTTGACAGATAATTAAAACTCATAATTATTTATCCAAAGAAATACAAACCTAGAACAATAGCTAAAATACCTATACCAATGAATAGACCATAGAGCTGTAATTGCCCTGTCTGTGCCCTCCTAATAGTCCTACCACTAGCCAAAGCTCCATTAGCCACTCCATTTACTGCTCCATCAACGCCGTAAGTATCAATTTGCTGTAAGCCGGCAAAAAATCCGCCGATTAAAGCCTTTTTTACCAGTACATTTTCATATAGTTCATCAAACCAGTATTTTCTATAGAATAAGGTATGCAATGGAGAAAAGAATCCGCGTATCCGCTCTGCAGATAGCCATTTAGCACTGTAAATAGCGTAAGCCAAAAGGATTCCCAAACCAGCCAGTATTAGTGATATCCACGGCAGAGGATGGGCTAGAATTCCAAAAAAGCCTTCGGTAAAGCTATGCGTTTCGCCATGACCTAGAAGCGCACCAAAGTGTCCGGTAACATTCCAAAAACCGGAAAACACCGCCAGGATAGCCAGAATCACCATTGGTGTAACCATTACCGAAGGCGATTCGTGAGGCTTATCGTGAGCCTCTGAACCACCTCCGTGATAGTTACCGCCAAAGGTCATAAATACCACTCGGAACATATAAAAAGCAGTTATAAATACGGTTATCATTGCCAGATAAAACAGTATGGGCTGGCTTGTCAAAGAACTGGCTAATATCTCATCCTTACTCCAGAAGCCAGAGAGGGGCCAGATACCAGCAATACTGAGCGAGGCAATAACAAAAGTAGCATAGGTCCACGGCATCACCTTGCGTAGTCCACCCATCTCTCGCATATCAAATGTTCCTGTAGCGTGATTAACGCTGCCCGCTCCGAGAAATAGTAGTGCCTTGAAGAAGGCATGATTAAACAAATGAAAAATACCAATGGCTACCCCACCAGCCCCCAAGCCCAGCATCATATAGCCAAGCTGGCTGATAGTAGAATAAGCCAGAACTCGCTTAATATCGGTCATCACTAACCCCATAGTAGCCGCAAAAATAGCGGTAAAGCCACCAATGATAGCTACTGTGGTTAATGCTTCAACCGAGTGCTCAAAGAGGGGGAAGGTGCGAGCTACCAGAAAGACGCCAGCGGCTACCATAGTGGCAGCATGGATTAGGGCGCTAACCGGCGTCGGACCCTCCATAGCATCAGGCAGCCATACATGGAGTGGAAATTGGGCTGACTTGCCTACAGCACCAGCGAAAATACCAATTGCCGCCCAAGTTAGAACTGTGCCAGCCAAAACCCCAGTTATTGCTAGGCTATGCAATTCAGCAATATTAAAAGTCCCGGTATTAGAAAATAGAAGCAATATTGCCGCTAGGAAGCCGAAGTCACCAAGTCGGGTAACAATAAACGCCTTCTTAGCCGCATTGGCTGCCGCTGGACGATGAAACCAAAAGCCAATAAGCAGATAGGAGCATAAGCCAACCAGCTCCCAGAACACATACAGGAAAAGCAGATTATCAGCCAGAACCAAACCAATCATAGAGGCAGTAAATAGCGACATAAAGGCAAAGTAGCGGTGATAGCCAGGGTCTCCATGCATGTAGCCCTGCGAATAAATCTGAACCATTAGGCTGACTATGATAACCACTAACAGCATCACCGCCGTTAGCGAATTCATTATCAGACCCAGATGAATAGTAATCCCGCCCTCAATAATCACCCAGCTTATATCAGGTATTGCTAGATTATGACTCGGGGCAGCCATCACTTCCATTAATGCCCAGATTGATAGAGCCAGGGAACTCAGTAGAGAGGCAATAGTAATGTAACCGCTGACCCTGGGCTTATGGGTGAGAGAGGGTCTCAGAACAAAAGAAATTAGGGCAAACGAGAAAAGCGGTAGTAAAAATATAAGCCAGACTAACTCATACGGCATTACAGTTTCCTCAATACCTCTTCGGTAATATGCTCTTTATCACTAGGCACCAGGACACGATAGGCAGTTAATTCCCGGCCGATAGGCTCGCCAGAGGTCGGTAGAATGCGGGTCGGAATCCCTTCACCCTCAAAGAACTCCTTCCACATCTCAGCTACCATTAAGCTTTGTGCCTGTTTAATCTCTACCCACATAATAAACTACCATTTCATTAAATCTATTTTGGTTGCATCTATAGTCTCACGACTGCGATAGATAGCTATTATAATGGCTAAGCCAACGGCTGCCTCAGCCGCCGCCACCACTATAATGAAAATAACAAAGACCTGCCCCGTTAGCAGCAATGGCACAATATACCGTGAGAAGGCGACCATTGCGATATTCACCGCATTAAGCATAATTTCAATAGACATCAAAATAACTATGGCATTGCGTTTAGCCAGAGCTCCATATAGCCCAATTGAGAATAGAATGGCTGATAATATAAGGTAATGCTCTAAACCTATAGACATATTCCTATTTCTCCCTAACTAGAACGATGGCTCCTAAAATGGCAGCTAATAACAAGACAGCGGCAATCTCTACGGGTAAAATAAAGCCCTTTTCACCAAAAAGCTTACCAGCCAGGGCTGGAGTAGTAGGCTCCAGCGGAGCTACGCCGGCTAACTGCCATGGGGTATTGATCATGGCAAAGACCACCGCCCCTAAAAATAAAATAGCAATCACAAAAGCCGGAATACGTAATTTATTGGAAAGGCTCCCCCGCTGAACATCCCTGGTTAGCATGATAGCCAAAATAATCAGTATACCTATGGCACCAACATAAATCAGAACCTGAACTGCTGCTAGAAAGTCAGCGCTGAGGGTAATATAGATTCCAGCTATAGTCAGAAAAGAAAGAACTAAGCAAAGAGCCGCTCGGAAAATATCACGGAGTAAAACTACGGCTAAAGCAGCTCCTATGCCTATTACGGCTAATATCCAAAACGCAATCTCAAGTCCCATTACTCTTCCTCGGTAATTCTCTCCAGCAGCAAGGTCTGTCTCGGTAATTGTGCTGCAATCTCAGGATGCATATACCCGCTGGGTCGCCTCTCTGGTGATGCCCCCAGCATTTCATTAGCCTGAACTAGCTCGCCACGACGGTACTTTGCCCGTTCGTAAGCGTAACCCATAAACAATGCCTCATAGGGGCAAGCCTCAACACATAAGCCACAAAAGATGCAGTATCCCGTATCCACCTCGAACTTCTCGACTACATATTTATTCTCCTCGGTACTAACCGAGGTTATAATCTTGATTACACCCTGAGGACAGGTTTTGGCACAGGTGGCACAGCCAGTACATTTGGTTCTGTCCCAGATAAGTTCATTACCCCGGGTTCGGCGCGAGGGATTAAGCCTCTGCTCAGGATATTGTACTGTAACCGGATGGTGAAAAAGGTGCTTAATGGTTACCCTTAAGCCCTTAGCAATGCCGATTCCGTACCGTTCAAACTTCAACCCTGCCCCCTCCTAATCTGAAGAATTTAGACCATAGCAGTACCAATAACACCATTATGGCAAAATTAGCCAGTATCATCACCCAAGGTAAAGCTGCTGGCAAAGTCAGCACTTCTATACCGGTGATAAGCAGGTTAATCAAAGCTAAGGGAAGGAGAAACTTCCAGGCAAGCGCCATTAGCTGGTCGATTCTGACCCGAGGCAGTGTCGTACGCGTCCAGACCATTACAAAGAATACAATAATGACCTTAAGCGTAAACCAGAGCCATGGTGGCAGCAATGGCCCTCTCCAGCCAGCGAGGAAGAGAGTGGTAATTATCGCTGAAATAGCCAGAGCCTCAGCATATTCTGCCAGATAGAACAAGGCAAACTTCATCCCCGAGTATTCAGTGTGAAAGCCGGCGACAATCTCGGAATCAGCCTCAAAGAGGTCAAAGGGGCTACGATTAATCTCAGCACAGCCGGCAATGAAATAGAGAAGAAAGCCCAGAGGCTGCAATAAAATAAAGGGGATGTCCTGAGCCAGTACAATCTGATTCAGGGATAGTGAGCCGACAATTAGCACCACGCTAGCGATAGTTAGCACCAATGGGATCTCGTAGCTCACCACTGCCGCTACACTGCGCATGGCACCGAGGAGAGAATATTTGTTACTTGAGCCCCACCCGGCCATAAATATCCCCACTGTTGTCACTGAGCTAATCGCAACCACATAGAGGATACCGATATTTAGGTCAGCTAGCACTGCCCCGTTCTGAAACGGCACCACAGCGAAAACCATTAACACCGGAGCAAAGGCAATCACTGGTGCCAGCCAGTGAACTAGCTTATCTGCCTTAGTTGGAACGATGTCTTCTTTAAGCAATATCTTAATCGCATCAGCTACTGGTTGAAGTAAACCAAAGGGTCCAGTTCGGTTGGGGCCGAGACGTGCTTGCATCCGCCCCATGCCCCTTCGCTCAATGTAAATAAAACCCATTACCAAGAGTAGAACAAAGCCTATGATGATAACGGTAAAAACCAGCCAGTGCCACCAGAACTCACCTGGCCAGTCGGGGGGCAGGGTTTGCCAGTACTGTATTGAGTTAAGGTTAAAGTTTAATATCGTCACTATCTATCAATCTCGCCCATGCAAACATCAATGCTACCAAAGATGATTATGGCATCAGCTATCTTCCACCCAATCATCATATCCCGGAGCGCTGTTAAGTTGATTAGGCTTGGTGCCCGGATATGGCAACGGTAGGGAGCAATGGAATTATCTGATACTAGGTAAAATCCGAGCTCACCTTTCGGCGACTCAATATGTCCATAGGCTTCTCCTACCGGTGGACGAAGCAGGTGTGGTACTTCGCTTCTCACCGCTCCCGGGGGTAGTTGCTCCATAGCTTGTTTAATAATACGCAGGCTCTGCCGCATCTCCTCAACCCTTACCCGGTAGCGGTCATAACAATCACCAACAGTACCGGTGGGGATATCAAATTCAAAGCGGTCATAGACAGAATAAGGGTCTGCCTTACGAATATCCCATTTTACCCCACTGCCCCGAAGCACCGGTCCACTGGCTGAAATGTTGATAGCTAGTTCTTTGGGTAAGATGCCAACGCCCTTGGCACGAGCCAGCAATATCTCATTCTCCTTGAGAAGCTGGTCATATTCATCAATAAAACCAGGCATTTGTTTCAGGAATTTGTCCAGAGCCGGTAAAAATTCATCGGGAATATCTTGGCTAACTCCACCAATCCGCATATAGTTGTAGGTAAGCCGCTGACCAGATACCATATCTAGCATGTCTACAACCTTCTCCCTTTCCCGGAACATATAGAGGAAAGGAGTAAAAAAGGCGCCACAGTCATTCAAAAAGGACCCAACTCCTATTAGGTGGCTGGCAATGCGTTGCAGCTCAACCATTATAACCCGGAGGTATTCGGCTCGTTCTGGGACTTCTATCTCCGCCAGCTTTTCTACGGCCAAGACATAAGCCAGATTATTGCTCATTGAGGCTAGATAGTCTAGCCTATCAGTTAGTGGAATGATCCCGGAATAAGTTCGCTCCTCAGCCAGCTTCTCAATCCCGCGATGTAGATAGCCAAAAACCGGCTCTATGTTTACAATTACTTCCCCGTCAAGGGTTGCTCTCATCCGAAACACCCCGTGGGTGCTCGGGTGTACCGGACCTACATTGAGAACGAAAGGCTCAGTCCTGAGTGCCATCACCAATAATCCTTGCGTAGTGGGTGTTCTTCAAATCCTTGCCAAAGGACAATGCGTGTTAAGTTTGGATGTCCCTCAAAATGAATCCCCATGAGGTCATAAATCTCTCGCTCCTGAAAATCGGCTCCACGCCACAAACTAATCATTGAAGGAAGTGTAGGGTTATCCCGACCATAGCATCGCGTCTTCACTATTAGGCTGTGGTTGTGCTTTATTGAAGCTAGGTGATAAACCACCTCAAAGTAGTCATAGTAATCAACAGCAGTAATACCGGTAAGGTAGTCAAAGTCAAACTCTGGACTGGTCTTAAGGAATTGAGTTATCTCAAAAAGAGACTCACGGTCAACTACGAGGCTATCTTGGCTAGGTTCGACAACGCTCCCGGGAAACTGCCCCTCTATTTTGGTGGCTATTTCTTTAACGGAAAGGGCTAGTGTCATCCTCTACCTGCCTTCTTATAAAAATGTTCTTTTGGCTATCTTGTTCTGTAACATCCTTATTCCGTAGAGCAGAGCTTCAGGGCGTGGTGGGCATCCTGGCACATAAACATCAACCGGAATTATACGGTTATATCCTGGAACCACGCTATAAGATGAGGCAAAAATGCCGCCGCTGATAGCGCAAGCCCCCATAGCTATTACCCATTTCGGCTCAGCCATCTGGTCATAGATTCGTCTTACCTGGGGTGCCATCTTCCAGGTCAGCGTTCCGGCGGTGATCATCAGGTCACCCTGACGTGGTGAGGCACGGAGGATTTCCATACCAAAGCGGGAGATATCAAAGCGAGAGGCTTCGGTAGCAATTAGTTCAAAGGCACAGCAAGCTGGAAAACAGATTACCGGCCACAGTGAAGAGCGCCGTGCCCAATTTAAGGTAGCATCTACTGTAGTTAGTAAGATATTGCGGCGTAATTCCTTATCCAGCCAGGCATCCGGGTCAGGAATAGGCTGCTGGCAATGTGCCTTCAGTGCCTCTATAGCCTCACCCTCAACCCTATCCAGCTCCTTATCTGAATAGATATATGTTCTGGTTATGTCTTTTACTTCCATTCCAGAACCTTCTTTCTCCAAGCATAGATATAGCCGATAGTAATAATGGCAATAAAAATAAGCATCACGATAAAACCAAAACGCCCTAGTTGCCTGAGTTCAACTGCCCATGGGTAGAGAAAAATAATCAGGACATCAAGGGCTAAGAATATGAGGGCATAAAAATAATAGCGGAAATTAAATTGAACCCACGACTTACCTATTGTTGCCATCCCACATTCAAAGGTGGAATTCTTGATAGGATTGGGCTTGTGGGGAACAATACCAATAAGTCTAAGAAAAGAGGGGAGGAGAAGAGTAGTAATAGCAAAAAAAATGGCAACCACCAGAAATAAACCGATATAGCCATAGTTTGCCAGCAATTATTGCCCCCCTTTCACAATAGCGATGGCTAGTATATCACAACTTATCTGCCGAAGACAAGAGATTGAGCTACTACTTAATAACTAATTTCATACTGTAAATGTTAACCCTGTCTTGATTACACAGTATTGTGGAAAGTCCTGATGTAAATTAATGCCCAGGCCCATGAAAAAGTGGGTAATATTAATTGTCAATGTCCAATTGGGCCTTGGTGTCATGTGCTTTGGCTTGTTGAGCTATTAACCAAAGACGCCTCAGCCAGGGTATGTGCCCTGATAAAAAGCAATCAGGCTACTTGACGAAACACGAGCTTTAGTTGTATATATTAAGTAAATCAGGCAGAATCTAGATAAAACATACCTTCATATAGAATGCGAGTTATCGCTGGTAAAGCAAAGGGATATCGGCTTAAAGTACCCAGAGGAACTATTGTTCGTCCGGCAACAGATTTAGTCCGGGGAGCGATTTTTTCAATACTGGAGACTACTACCAGCGATTGGTTACAGGTGCTTGATTTATTTGCCGGTAGCGGAGCTTTAGGTATTGAAGCTCTAAGTCGTGATGCAGGCTGGGTTGATTTTGTTGAGCGCGAGCCACGGTGTTGTGATATAATTAGGCAAAACTTAGAAAGGATAAAACTAGCGAGCCAGGCTCATATTTATTGCTGTAGTGCAGGAAAAGCAATTACTTTTCTGGATAAGGAGTATAGCATTATATTAATGGATCCTCCCTACTCTAATTCATCTATCGGTACCCTGGTGACACAAGTAGCAACCTCTAAACTCGTTGGGGCAAACTCAATTGTCGTGGTAACGCACTCCTCTCACCATTCCCTAAACTCAAACTATGCTACATTAAATCTCATTAAAGAGCGCCGCCACGGTGATAGTTATATTGCCGTATACAAAAAGGAGAGTAGTTCTTGACTATTGCTATCTATCCGGGCGGCTTTGACCCGATAACCAACGGGCACCTTGATATTGCCATCAGAGCAGCTAAGCTTTTTGAAAAATTGATTATCGGGGTTTATAATAGTCCGGATAAGTATCTCTTATTCACCACTGAAGAGAGGGTGGAATTAGTAAGACAGGCAATAGTTAATCAACCCAATGTTGAGGTTGAAGCCTTTAATGGACTAACCGTTGATTTTGCCAAAAAGGTAGGGGCGCAGGTGATAGTGCGAGGACTGAGAATGAGTGGTGACTTTGTAAGGGATTTCGATATGGCGATGATGAATAAATATTTATTCCCCGAGTTAGAGGTGGTTTGTTTGATGGCAACTCTAAAATATCAATTCCTTAGCTCCAGCCTGCTTAAGGAAGCAGCCAGTCTGGGTGGTAACATTGACAACCTTGTGCCTCAACATGTGGCAGTAGCTTTAAGGAGGAGGTCTCAGAGCAAAATGTGAATCATAGAAAGACAGGTTACTTAAGGAATAAAGTTAGGAGGTATATTGTATGGCATACAAAATTACGGATGAGTGCATAAGCTGCGGTGCCTGTGAAGCGGAGTGCCAAAACCAAGCTATCAGTGAAGGGGAGACAACCTATGTGATTGACCCTGATAAATGCACTGAGTGTGTCGGTAACTTTGAATCACCGAAATGTGTTGAGATTTGCCCTGTAGAATGCTGTGAGCCTGACCCAGACCATGTAGAAAGTCGTGAGCAATTGCTTGATAAATGGCGTAACCTACATCCGGGTGAAACCCCAGCCGAAGGCACATATTAGTAAGTCTAATTATTAGTTTATAGAAATTCACTACCGGGCACTATTATAAAGAAAGAGCGTATTGGTTCAGGGAGCAGAGCCAGCACCATAGAGAAGCCGTATAATAAAATAGTGGTGAGATGTGATTCATTAATAGGTGGGGTTTCACCGAAGAACTTAATATAGGCGGCGAGCAAGGCGCCACAGAATAAAGACCCCAGCACAAAACCAAAGATGGCGCCACCTAGGTGATTAACCCAGCTCAGCATCATTATTGAGGCGACCCGCCGCAGTAATAATGCAAGAAAGGCGGTAATTATCACTACTACGATTAGTATGATGGCAAAGGCGACAATTTCAGCCACACTAGTCGGTGAGATAAAGGATAATCGCTCTGAAAGGGGAATGTAGTAATACCCAGCTAGGATGATACCAGCTATTAGCCCGGCCAGAGAAAAGGCAGCTTTTATGATGCCGATTCGCAGGCCAATGATGGTAGGAATAGCAATAGCCACTATAATAACTATGTCCAGCCAATTCATCTTTATTACTCGTAGTGTAAAGCATCAATTGGATTAAGTCGTGCGGCTCGCATTGCCGGGTATATGCCGGAGGCAAGACCAATAAAAACCGAAACCCCGACGGCTATAATCACATGGAGTGGAGATAATGTCGCTTGCAGCGGAAATCCCGCAAGCGTGGCGATGATGGAAATGACAAGGGACAATGCCCAGCCGAAGGCAATGCCGGCGCCACCGCCGATTAGGCTGAGCGTCGCTGCCTCAAGCAGGAATTGAAGCAGGATATCCCGTCGCTTGGCGCCGACTGCCTTGCGAATGCCTATCTCCCGGGTGCGCTCGGTTACCGAGACCAGCATGATGTTCATAATGCCAATACTGGCAACCAGCAGACCGATACTGGCGATAGCTGCCAGAAATATTGATACTACCCCGGTTATATCACTGAAGGCTCCGATCATCTGCTCCATGCTGACGATGGTAAAATCATCCTTTTCATCCTCATCAATACGGTGGCGGTTCCTTAGGGTGGTTTCAATATCGGCTGTTACATTATCCATCGCCTCAGGACCAGAGACTATAACCCCGATTGACTGGACGGCGTCTTCACCGCCGGGGGTGCGCTGGGGAAAGAGCCGGGTCTGATAGGTGGTTATCGGTACCGCCACAATCTCGTCTAGGCTAAACCCGAACATCGCACCACCCTTGGATGACAGGACGCCGACGACGGTAAAACGTTTCTCATTGATTTTGATCTTCTGCCCCAGGGGGTCTTCATCACTAAACAGTTTTTTAGCTGTCTCACTACCCAGCACCGCCACCATATCTCTGGAGGCTACATTGCGCTCTGTAATAAACTGACCTGATGCTATATCATAACCGAGATCCTTGAATTCGGGGGTAGTGCCTTCTATTACAGAGGCGAGAGTTTCATCACCAAAGGTCAACTCAACAAAGTTTTCGTTGGTTGGGGCTACCCCCAGCACTGAGGGGATGCGAGCTATCGCCTCAGCGTCATCCAGAGTAAGAGTGGCTGTAGCGTACCCGGGCGCCATTGCCGCCGCTCCAGGTGCGTTAGGGTTACTGGGCGTCACGTAGAGAATATCTGTACCCATGTCCTCCAGAGTAGAGGTAACATAATTTTCCATTCCTCTACCCCCGGCCATAATGGCGATTACGGCGCTGACCCCGATTATTATGCCAAGCATGGTTAGCGAGGAGCGCAACTTGTTGGCGAACAGCGACCTTAGGGCAATAGTAAAAGATTCAATAAACTTCACTTTTTATCTCCCAACAGCCAGAAGTAAGGATGGTATGTTTAAGCAACCTTCTCATCACTGATAACCTTCCCATCCAGGAGTCGAATGATGCGCTGGGTTTGCTCAGCAATATCCATCTCGTGGGTCACCATGACCACAGTGATGCCATCTTGGTTAAGCTGCCGAAAAATAGAAATAATCTCGGCAGTGGAAGCACTATCAAGATTGCCTGTAGGCTCATCGGCTAAAATGAGAGCCGGGTTGTTGACCAGTGCCCGGGCGATAGCCACCCGCTGCTGCTCGCCGCCCGATAGCTCAGTGGGCTTATGTTTTGCCCGTGTCGCTAAGCCCACTCGCTCCAATGACTCCATAGCTCGCTTACGCTTTTGACCGCCACCGCCATAGATAAGAGGCAAGTCCACATTAGACAGGGCACTGGCGCGGGGTAAAAGGTTATATGTTTGAAAAACGAAGCCAACTTTCTTGTTTCTCATCACGGCTAGCTGGTTATCGCTAAGACGGCTGACATCAGCCCCGTCAAAGAGGTATCTACCCAAAGTAGGTTTATCCAGAAAGCCCACGATATTCATTAGGGTAGATTTACCCGAACCTGAGGCACCGATGATAGCCACCATCTCTCCCTGTTTAATATCAAGGGTTATTCCTCTGAGGGCGGGAACCTCTACCTTTCCCATTCGGTAAATTTTGGTAATGTTTTCCAGCTCAATCATGACCATAACTCATAGTGGTTTAAATCTCTCGGGTTTACTGCCTAAAATAATCCCGGCGAAGACGGCTTTACCTTCGTCTCTATCATTACCACATCTCCCTCGCTAACTCCGTCTAAAATTTCGGTATCAAAACCATCACTTATGCCGGTAACCACCGGTCTTTCCTCAATTTCCTCATTAATCGTAACCTTCACTATTGGATTACCTTGACTGTCTTGGGTAATAGCCCTGTTGGGTACCAATAAGACATTGCCCCGTTCCTCAAGAACGATGTCTGTGGTGGCGCTCATACCAACCTTTAGCTCTGAGCCCTCGGGGATATCAAAGTTAATTTTGACATTATATAGCATCAGACCAGCCTCCATAAGTGGCAGCGAGCCGATTGAGGCAACCACGCCCTCAAGCTGAAGAGCCGGCAGTGCATCTACCTCAATAATAGCTCTTTGCCCTAGCTCTACATCTGGGATGTCTATCTCATCTACCTCGGCATTGAGTTCCATACTGGTAGGGTCAATTAGATACACTATTGTTGTTACTACTGGAATGATGTTTCCTTCCTTAACATATACACTGGCTACTAGTCCATCAAATGGAGCGGTGATAGTTGCCTCATCTATTTGCTTCTGGGCTTCAGCCACCGCCTGCTCAGCTGCATCTACCTGCATTTCCAATATTTCTATCTCATCGTCGTCAGGGTCAAATGTCATAGCATCCAGCTTCTCCTCAGCTATGCCCAGATTTATCTGGGCAAGATATACTTCAGTCTCCCACTGACTAATTGCCTCCTCATCATTATCTAGATAAGCTTGTTTCAACATGGCTTTAGCATAATCCAGGTAATCCTCGGCATCATGAACATCATCCCGGGCATCACGAATTTCCTTCTTTGAAAATGGATCTTCAGTCTTTTCTAGTGTGTATTCTGCCTGAGCCATAGCTGTTTGTGCCTGGGTAAAAGCCAGTTCCAGGGGACCAGTATCAAGCTTGGCGAGCACCTCATCTTTGGTAACCTCATCGCCCTCCTCAACATAAATCTTATCTACCTTACCGCCACTGCCAAAAGTAAGATTTGCATCATTAGAAATACCTATCTTGCCACTGGCGCTAATACTAACGGTTAAATCACTACGCACCACCTCAGCCGGTTGCCAGTATACCTCCCCACTACCTTCACCAGCACAAGCCGTAGTTCCAGCCAAAACCAGACATAGGAGTAGGACAGCTATAATCTGCCAAATTTTCATTTAATCAACCCCCTTTTCCGCTTGGAGCCCCATTAATAAATTAAGCCGAACTATTTGATTATTGTGAATGCATTTCATTTGCATAATCTATGACATATTAACATATTTATTGCCAACCCGTGGGCTAAACCGAGGTGTTTATAAGAGTCAACAAGTAGCAAATCAGTTGAAGTATTATATAGCCAACAATAGGGTAAAATCAAACATACTTGCTCTGGGAATAATGCGGCGCAGGGGTGCTAGAAACGGCTCGGTAATCCTATATAGAATAATAGCTAGCCAGTTAGTTGGGCTCGGTGAAAACCAAGATATTATAGCCTGAGCTATGACAAGTAAGCTGAATATATCACATAATACTATGATAAAGTAAAAGAAAGCTATCATCTAACTACCCAGCTCTTGAGCCCTATTGTAGGCAGCAATAACTGCTTGTAATATTAGGCTAGAGAAGCCTTTTTCTGCCAATTTATGTAGTGCCGCCTCTGTAGTGCCACCGGGGGAAGTAACCATTCGGCGCAACTCCGCAAGTGGCTTGCCTGACTTCTGGATAAAGTGCTCTGAGCCCAGCACTGTCTGTAGCACTAGCTCTTTTGCCATATCACGGGGGAGACCAATAGCTACTGCAGCATCAATCAATGACTCTACGAAAAGAAAGATATAAGCCGGACCGCTACCACTTACCGCTGTAGCCATATCAATGTACTTCTCATCATCAACATAAATCTCCTTGCCCATAGTCCCCAGAATAGAGCCTGCCCGTCCCTTTTGCTGCTCGGTTACCTCAGTAGCCCCTGTCCACATGCTTATACCCTCACCAATCTGGGCAGGTGTATTTGGCATAGCTCTAACCACACTATTGTGGTTTAGCCCAAGACAAAGAGTTTTAATTCTTGCCCCGGCAATAATAGATAACACCAGTTGGGTCGGTTTAAGGTGACCGCTAAGCTCAGCCATTACCTGCACCAGATTCTGCGGTTTGATTGCTAGAACCACTACATCGCTCTTATCGGCAGCTAACCGATTATTGCTTATCGCTGCTACGCCATATTTCTGCTCAAGGTACTTCAGACGTGTCTCATCAATGTCACTAACCGATATAGCCTGTGGCCGGCTTAGCCCCTTTTCCAGAATAGCTGATAACATCGCCTCCCCCATAACTCCACCACCGATAAAGGTGATTTTCATCGCACCACCAAATTTACTAGCCTGCCCGGGACGTATATTATATCAGCAATCTCCTTACCCTCCAGGTAAGCCTTTACCCGCTGCCTTTCCAGTGCCATCTGCCGGGCTTCAGCCTCAGTGATAGACGCCGACACCATAATCCGGTCACGCAACTTGCCATTGACTTGAACCACCAGGGTTATTTCTTCATCTCTAGCCAGTGCCTCATCACATTCGGGCCAGCTTTGATTATGAATGCTATACTCGTGCCCCGTCCGCTGCCACAGCTCCTCCGCTAGGTGGGGAGCTGTGGGTGCCAGAAGCAGGAGCAAGGTTTTTATAAATTCACTCCACACTGAGAGAGAAATAGTCCTTGCTTCTTTAACCTTAGCTAAGTGGCCGGTGAACCCCATAAGAGTGGCTATCATGGTATTAAATCGGAGTTTTTCCATATCTTCAGTAACTTTTCTAATAGTCTGATGAGCAATACGAGTTAGGTCCTTTTCCATTTTTTCTCTGAGTTCACGATGTCCTTTAGATTCATCCTTTGGATTATATTCTGGATTATATTTCTCCAGCACCAGATTCCATACCCGGTTAAGCCAGCGGCTTACACCACTAATGCCACTGTCATCCCACTCACCGCCCTTCTCCCAGGGTGCCACAAACATAAGGTAGGCACGCACTGCATCTGCCCCCAACTCGGAAACATACTCATCGGGGGTAATAACATTGCCCCGTGATTTACTCATCTTCTGGCGCTCAACAATAATAACTCCCTGGTTAAACAAACGGGTAAACGGCTCATCAAAATCGACCAGCCCCATATCCCGAAGTGCCTTAATAAAGAAGCGGGCATATAGTAGGTGCATAACGGCATGTTCGGCACCACCGGTGTATAGGTCTACGGGTAACCAGTACCTTAACTTGTCAGCATCAAAGGGAGCCGTATCACAATTGGGGCTGGCATAGCGTAAAAGATACCACGAGGAGCACATAAAGGTATCCATAGTATCAGTCTCTCTCTTGGCTGGAGCCGAGCACTGCGGACAGGTAGTATTGACAAACGGCTCGCAATACTTCAAGGGAGATTCACCAATGGGCTTAAATTCAGCGTCCTCAGGTAGCAATACTGGTAGGTCTGGCTCAGGGACAGGGACAATGCCACAGTTAGGACAATATATCATAGGTATTGGTGCTCCCCAATATCGCTGGCGGGAGATAAGCCAGTCGCGAATCCTGTAGGTTACCATCCGTTTCCCCCAACCCTTCTCCTCCAGAAAATTAGAGATTGCCTCTATGCCCTGCTGGCTGGGAAGCCCACTAAAGTTGACTGAATTCACCATAATACCCGGTTCAGTATATGCCTCCTTTAGCTCAACCTCCTGCCATCCGGGTGGAGCTATCACCAGTCTAATAGGCAAGTTATACTTCTTGGCAAAATCAAAGTCACGCTGGTCATGAGCCGGCACCCCCATTACTGCCCCAGTGCCGTAGCCCATCAATACATAATCAGCAATCCAAATAGGCACCTTTTCCTGGTTAAGCCTATTTACCACATAGGCTCCGATAAACACCCCATCCTTTTCCTTCTCGGTTGATAGTCTCTCTATCTCAGTCTGGCGCTGTGACCGTGCTATATAGTCTTCAACCTCAGCCCTTTTCTCAGTCGAAACTAGCTCCGCCACCAGTGGGTGCTCTGGAGCCAGAACCATAAAGGTAACACCAAAGATAGTATCAGGGCGGGTGGTAAATACCCTGATTTCCTTTCCATCTACTCCGGGATGGTCAAGGGCAAAGGAAATCTCAGTGCCTTGACTTTTACCTACCCAGTTCCTCTGCATGAGCTTTATTCGCTCTGGCCAGTCAATGCCATTATGCTGCATAAGCTCATCAGCATATTTGGTGATTCGAAAAAACCACTGTGCCAAATCCCGTCGGCTCACTGCTGCCCCACAGCGCTCACAGAAGCCCTCCACTACCTGCTCATTAGCCAGTACCGTCTGGCAGTGGGGGCACCAGTTAACCGGAGCCTTGCCCCGATAAGCCAGACCATTCTGGTAAAGCTTCAAAAAGAACCACTGTGTCCACTTATAATACTCAGGTAAGCAGGTGATCACCTCGCGGCTCCAGTCATAAATAGCGCCTATACTTTTAAGCTGGCGGCGCATATTGTCTATGTTTTGCATTGTCCAGGTAAAGGGATGAATACCCCGGCTAATAGCTGCATTCTCGGCGGGTAGTCCAAAGGCATCAAACCCCATCGGGTGAAGCACATTATAGCCCTGCATTCGCTTAAACCGGGCATGTACATCAGACGGAGCCGTGGCATACCAGTGCCCGATATGAAGGTCACCTGAGGTGTAGGGGAACATTGTCAGTGCATACCACTTGGGTCGTGAGTCGTTTTCACTAACCTCATACAGCCTATCCTCAGCCCATCTCTGCTGCCACTTCTTCTCTATCTCTTGAGGGTTATATTTAACTGGCATTTATCCTTCCTTATTGAATTAAAACCTTCCACATTCAAAAGTATACAATAAAGAACCAATTTTTACCAAGCTAGAAAGAGGCGAGGCTTTTTAACAGCGAATAATAAGTGATAGATAGGGGGGTTGGATAAAGCCAAATTTATGGTGGAGCTGGGGTATCAATAGGTATAACTTTTGAGATGATATTTAGTTTGGCTATTACTTTCTATCCGGGTTAACCAATCCTAGGCTAAATTGTCTGATTCGTAACTATTATTTTATTTTAAGTCCAGGAATTTGCGAATCTTGCTCACGAAGTTCAGCCTTTATGGATTCAATATCCGCACTTGGGTCAGTATTGCCGAGGGTATAGAAAAGAACTGTATAACGCTCAGTAGGATGACCGTAGTCATTAGTGCGAATGTTGAGGAGTATCCATCCTCTGGCTAGTAGAGCGTTGACCAACTAAGTAGCTGAACTATCACTATATGTGCTGGAACCAGTCTCCACTGTTACAATTTTTCTAATAGTGTGAAGAGGAAATGTTTGCTGTTCGCTTTTCATTTATTTTCTCCATCCTTAAGGATGCCGCATGCATGACCATTTGCTGTACATTTTAGCCCGAGAACTTAGTGTGCAGCTTTGCAAGAACTGGGAACGAAGTGGAGATGGGGTATCAATAGGTAGAACTTTTTTGGGATGCACCCCGTTAGAACTGGACTGAGGAATAAGCTATAGTTAGGCCACAGGGAATGGAGGAGTCGGCATGAATCGGAAGCTGTGGTCCAATGAAGAGAAGGTATCAATTGTACTGGA